>Ga0265780_10000058_pt1 | contig 201995 bp, 174 predicted proteins | sample P1T30metagenome_FD_192432 | JGI IMG/M metagenome (GOLD analysis project Ga0265780, IMG submission 192432) | Plant litter microbial communities from East Loma Ridge, Irvine, California - P1 T30 | ecosystem: Environmental > Terrestrial > Plant litter > Unclassified | place: USA: California...
TCGTGCCACTGTTCTACCAGCATCGCCAGCAGTCGAAACAGAATAGGCTTATCGCGCAACAGTCCAGCGTAGCCGTCTTCGCGCAGATAAGCTGCAAAAGTGTCGAGCGTATCGGCAAATAATTGCTGACTAGCAAGTTCATCTCCGGCGCTGGCAGCGACGACGAGACCGCGGCGCCAGCCCAGCAAGATTTCGTAAAACGGCAATTCGCACAGGTTCGACAGGCGGCGGCGTAAGTGATCCACGGCCCCCTCGAAAGCAGGGGGCGCCAGCAGCGGCAAGACTGCCTGGGGCAAGGCTGTCTGCAAAGCGCTCGCCGCTTGCCGCACGAGCGGCGCCAACAATGGTGCGAAGGCCGGTTCGTCGCGCGGGAGAGGGGTATCGTCGTCGATCAGTACCTTGAACACATGGCGCGTCCTGGCGACCCAATCGGGTTCGGGCATCCCCTGGCGTCGCCGGACGCCGCCAAGGCGCTCCAGCACGGATTCCAGGGATCGGTTTTCGCGCGCCAGCCGCTTCGCGAAGATCCCCGCATCCCCGTCCGCGCTCACGTCAATCCAGCAGGCCAGCCTTTGTCGGGCGAGTTGCTCAGAGCGCTGATCCGGCGGCAAGGGTTCGTAGACGCTCGACAGGATTTCATCGATGGTCAGTGAGGCGCACTCGAGATTACGAAGTAGCGAAAACATCGTATAGAGACACTTCCAATTGTGGATGCGATAGCCAGTCGAATGGCAGCGGACGCAATGCAATCGGGGCCAGGGCGGTGCAGAGCCGGCCAAGGTCGATCATCGGTGCCAGCGCAGTGCGTTGCTGGACGAAGCAGAGCATGCGCCGCTTCCCCGTGCCACACGGCGTGGCGGCGAGCGTCTCGACGCACCTTGCTACGAGCTGCATCGAGAAGGGATTGAACATGTAGACGAGCAGGTTGTCGTCCTGCGTCGGCCGGTAGTCGAGCGCGTCTCCAACCACTACCCGGGTGTCGGGACAATGCAGGCGCCCGGTATAGTTGCGGAGATTTGCTTGGGCAAGGGCGGCAAGGAAAGGAGCATGCTCCACGCCGACGATGTACTTGAAGGGGTAGGCGGCTGCCAGCAGAAGGGTCCTGCCTTTCCCGGCCCCGAGGTCGACAAAGACCCATTCATCGTGCCGGATGGGCAAATGCGCCAGGATGGCTTGTACCGTACTGATTGAACTCGACGAAAAGCCATGAGCCTGGGCCGCACGCCGGCCGGTGATACCCAGCTGGGATACGGATTGCTGACCGCAGGTGTCGACGTGGTAGCACCAGTCGAACAAGAGGTTTCGGTAATGCCCCAGACGGATGCGGGTCTGGAGCAGGGACGCCTTCACGAATCTTCAGTTACAGCAGCAGGTGCAGTTGATGCCTTGGTTGCTGGTACCGTCTCCAGGGGTCGACCTGCCATCGGCGAGACTACCGGAGCCGGCGGCCGATTCAAGCGTAGCGTCGCTCACGCGGCGGCTACTCATCAGGATGTGGAATTGCGCTTCCGCATCGGCGAGTTTGGTAAAAAGTTGAGACATATTAATTCCTTTCAGTTAATTTGATAAGAAAACCAAATGTAAAGTCCCGGTTTGCGCTTGTCAATACAGGTATCTGTTAGGTTGTGTACCTATCAGCAGCGCAGTGAAATAGATGGCTGATCTAGCGGATTGGAGACCAATTTGCGTATCATTCCTCTCCCGGCGCCGCTTGGTGCCATCGTGCAGGGGTTCGACCCGGCGCTGGCGCCCACGCGGGCGAACGCTCATGCCTTGCAGGCCGCGCTTGGCAAGCATTTGCTCCTGCTGTTCAAAAGTCCGTTGCTTTCGCCGTCGCAGCTTCTGGCGTTTGCCGCGAATTTTGGTGTGCCTGAGGCTCATGGCATCGTTTCAGGCGTTCCGGCCCAGGAGCGCATTAGCGAAATCCGCAAGGAACCCTGGCACGTGCATAACTACGGCGGCACCTGGCATAGCGATCTTAGTTTCATGGCGTGTCCTCCCGTGGCCACGGTCCTGCAGGCGAAAGAGTTACCGGCTCGCGGCGGCGATACGCTATGGAGCAATCAATATCTTGCCTACGACAGTCTAGCGCCGGGTCTGCGGAAGCGCGTCGACGCGCTCACCGCGGAGCATGTGTCGCACATCGCATTCGGCGGCATGGCCCGCGAGGCTTTCTCCGCGCTGCATCCGCTCGCACCGGTACATCCGGGGACCAGGCGCCGCTACCTCTACGCAAATCCTGTATCGATCGTACGCCTGCTCGCCGACGGGGCAGATGTCGGGGATGGCGTTGCACTGCTGGCAAGCTTGGTGCGTCATGCGATACGAGAAGAATCCCAATATCGCCATCGCTGGGCCGCCGGCGACATCCTCGTATGGGACAACCGCAGCACGATGCACATGGCGATGAACGACTATGCCGGGCAGCGGAGGGTCATGCATCGTGTGGTTGTCATGTCGATGGATGATGGGCCGGAGAGGCACAGCCGACAGCCCTGAGCGCGAAAGCATGGCGCAGGGCGGCATCGGCGAGGCGGCCCTGCCTGCCGGAAGCGCCACCGTGGCCGGCGTCAATGCGGATCTTGAGTAGTATCGGCGCCAGCGAAAGCTGGTGAGCGCGCAGACAGGCCGTCCACTTTGCCGCTTCCCAGTAGGTCACCCTCGGATCGGTCAAGGCTTGCATGGCAAGCACGGATGGATAGGATTGCTCTGTCACATTCTCGTAAGGCGACCAGCTCGCGAGCTGTTCGCAGGCCTGCGCCGAGCCTACGGGGTCGCCCCATTCCGGCCATTCGAGCGGGGTGAGTGGCAGCGTGGCGTCCGACATCGTGTTCAGGACATCCACGAAAGGAGCTTCGACGACGATGGCTGCGAACGTTTCCGGGCTGGTATTGAGCGCAGCGCCTACCAGCGCGCCGCCTGCGCTCACGCCATGTGCCACGATACGGCCAGGGGCGGCATAGCCTTCGTTCACCAACATCCTGGCCGCGGCGAGAAAATCGCGCACGCCATTCAGCTTGTGCTGCCCTTTGCCAGCGTCGTGCCACTGCGCGCCCAGTTCCCCGCCGCCGCGCACGTGAGCGATTGCCCATACGAATCCGCGATTCAGCAGGCCCAGGCGGTCGGTATCGAAATGCGCCGGCAGGCTGACACCGTAGGCGCCGTACCCATACAGCAGACAGGGTGCAGTGCCATCCAGCCGGGTGTCGCGCCTCGCAACGAGCGAGACTGGCACGCGTACGCCGTCGTCCGAGGTTGCATGGGTGTATCTGGTGATGTACAGGTCTTCGTCGAACCCGCCTCCGATGGGCTGAACCCAGACGCGGGTAAGAGCGCCCGTGTCCATGTCGGCGTCGAAGACCGTCGGCGGCGTGCGCATCGATGAGTACACCAGCCGTACCAACCCGGTATCGAACTCGTAACTGGCACCAAAATCGAGTGCGCAGGCCGCATCCCCCAGTGGTATGGCTCGCACCCGCCCATCGGCGTGACGCCGTACCATTGCGCGTACTACGCCATCTTTGCGTTCGAGCCAGGCGAGGTGGCGCCGGAAGACACGATGGCCAACCACGGTCGTGCCCGGCTCGTGCCCGACCAGGTCGTGCCAGCCCAACACCTGCCCGCCGTTGACGCGGGCAGTTGCGATTTTGTAGTCGCGGCGGCCTTCCGAATTCGTCATCGCATAGAGCAGGCCATTGCCTTCGTCTATGTGGTAAATGCTGCCGGACTGTCTCGGGTGCACCTGCAGCGGTGCCATGAAGGGATCGGCAGCCGGGATGAGACGCACCTCGTTTTCCTCATGGCTCTGCGACGAGACAACGAACCATGTCCTGGACTGGGTCAGGCGCAGGTTCAGCGCGAACTTGGGATCGTGCTCTTCCAGCAGGAGGACGTCATGCGTTGCCGGTTTTTCCAAACGGTGCGCGTACAGGCGGCTCTTGCGGTTGCAGTCGTCCAGTCGGATGTACAGGAAGAATCGGCCGTCGTGGCTGAACGCACCGCCCGCAGCGGCATTCGAGATGCGTTCGGTCAGATCCCTGCCTGTTTCCAAGTCGCGGAACCGGATGGTGAGGCGCTCGGAACCCACGTCGTCCACGAACCATGCAAGCATGCGGTGCGTCGGCGCATGCACGCTGTAACCTGAGCGGAAGTAAGAGTGCCCTTTGGCTTCGACCGCGAGGTCGACCATGACGCTGTGGGAACCACCCCCTACCGGCCTGCGCACGAGTTGCGGGTACTCGGCGTCGTGCGCATGGTGGCGTCCGTACTCGAAGGGACCGTCCCGCGTCCATGCGGGCATGTCGACCAGGGGAAGACGGCCCTTCATTTCGTCGATCAGCGTCTGCTGTAGTGACTCAGTGTCGGCCAGCATCGAGTTACAGTAGGCATTCTCGCCGCGGAGATGAGCCTCGATGTCGGAGGGCAATGACGCTGGGTTGCTCAACACTTCCTTCCAGTTTGCCGCCCGTAGCCAGGCATAGTTGTCCACGCGCGAACGCCCATGCTGGAGGATGCGCGTCGGGTACACGTCGGGACGCGGCGGGTTCGACATGGAGCCGGGTGAGAACGGGTTGTGCATTCTGGTCGGTCTAGATGTTGAAATGGCACATCGGCTGCATGCCATTGCTGCGGCTGTCGAAAAGTTTATTCGATAGCCGCACGAAACCCAAGGCAATGCGTCTCTGCGTCTATACGAGTCAGAATTTTGCTGCATTCAGTCCTGGATTCATAATATACGGTACATGAAGCGGGCTAAATGGTCACGAAATTCAGTAGACATCGCAGCGGCTCAAAACAGTGCGAAGTCATATTTTTGAGCGAACTGATGTGGTACTAAAGTGTGGTTCTGAGCTAAGCCATTGATTCGCAAGGAGCCAAAACGGCCTGCAAAGCCGCTCAGACAGGTTCAATTCCTGTCCTCGCCTCCAGATAAATAAACGAGCGGGTCTCATTTGAGGCCCGCTTCGTTTTTGCAGCGACGATCTTGCGTGAATCAAGCTCGCTGATGGACCGGGCTGCAGCGGGTGCTCGGCGATGCGGCGGGGCGGCGACGCGGCGCCGCTACGCTTGCGTGCGCCATTGCCGCGTTCGCGACGCTAACATGGGCTGTCGACGTAAACAGGAGAATGCAATGCCGAGAGGTGCCAGCCCGCGACGCGAAAGCGAAGCCAGGAAACTGGAACGCAAGTTCAAGAAGGAAAAACGCTATGCCGGCCGCGAGGACGAAGTCGCGGCGCGGATCGTCAACAAGCAACGTCGCGCAAGCGGCGAAACGAAGCACAAGCCGGCGCGCCGTTCGGCGTCGCGGCGCAAGAGCCGCACCGGCCGTTCGCGTACGCCGCGCAAGGCGTCATCGCGCTCGTAAGCGCTCCGACGCATCCTTGTTCCTTGCAAGTGTGAATGAACCGCCCGGCTTTCGCGGAGACTGGGCAGTGTTCATCGAAAGTGCCGCGCCTCATAGGCTGCGACCGGCGTGGCAAGCACATTCCGACAAGCGCCCGCCGGCATTCAAGGTAGTTGATGGACGTGATTACACGATATTTGTTGCCGAAAATATTGAAGACCAGCTTACGCAGTCCCCGCTGACAAATGCTGTTCGCGAACCGTTCGCACAACCTCCAGTACGTGCCGGAGGCATGCTACCTTCGGGGCCGTGACAGTGCCGGCGACGCATTTGGCATACGCGCGGGCAATCAGCGTGGCCGCGGCGGCATCGGCCACATGGTCGCGAAACAGGGTGACCAGGCTGACGATGGCTTCGTGGACCACCTGGTAGGACGCCTCGGGTATGGTCTTGCGCGGCGGATCCTGCAATACCGCGACGGAAATGACCTGCTCGAGCTGCTGTTCCGCGCCGGAGACCGCGGTTCTGATTCGTTCCGATGTCCATGGCTGGCGCATGATCTTGCCTCCCTTTGAAGTAATAAAACTGCAACTATTTGCCTGCATCGTATACCCGTCGAAATGCATGCACGAAGTCAATTTGTTGCAAATCATTACACGAACAAGCCGGGGCGGACATGCCGCCAACGGATCCAGCCGCTCGTGCGGGGCTGTGAACAGTGGTCGGAAGATCAATTATTGTATAGTGCGCCAAAACGACCATGCGAGCGCGCTCGCCACTCACCAGGAAAAGCACATCATGTTCGACAATCTTGACCAACGCGGCGTCCGGGAGTGGGCCCGCTGCAAACTGCGTGAGCAGCGCCTCCTCATGGCACATCCGCGAAAGGTGGCCTGACATGCGACATCCCGAAACTGCCACCCCCGCCGAACTGGCATTCGAATTCGGCAAAATCACGCGGCATGCATTCGATGCGGCCAATGCGGACGCCGACCAGCATGCGCTATCCCTGTTCGCGAACAGCCTGCTGGAAGCCGGCGACGAAAAGGTCGTCAGCGACCTGCTGATGGTGTTCGTCGCCGGTTTCGAAGAAGGCGATCCGCCCGAGCGCCGCGCCCACCCGGAAGATCGCTGAGCAGGGGACGGCAGCGCCCGTCCTCAGAACCCGGCTTCGCGCCTCAGCAAGGCGAGGGCGCTGCGCAGGTAGCGCCAGCCCAATGAGGACGAAGCGAGCCGAATCCATTTCTCGTCATCAGGCTTGTTCCCCGGTTCCGATCTCGATCGCGCATGCCTGACCCCGCGCAAACCAGGGACCGTGCCCTTGCTTATGCTCGGTGCATCGTCTACCTTGCAGGAGCGTTCATGTCGCATGCGCCCGCGGTCAGCGTGCTGATGCCGACCTTCGAGCAGGCCGGCTTCATCGGCCGCGCGCTTACCAGCCTGCAAGCCCAGACCCTGCACAACTGGGAAGCCCTGGTCGTCGACGATGGCTCGCGCGACGGCACGGCGGCAGCAGTCTCTCCCTTCCTGGCGGACCCGCGCATCCGTTACGTCCGGCTGGACCGCAACGAGGGCCTGGGCCGGGCGCTGAACGCGGCGCTCGACGCTGGCACCGCGCCGCTGGTGGCCTACCTGCCCAGCGACGATGTGTTCTATCCGCGCCACCTGGCGTTGCTCGCGGGCGCCCTGGCGGCGGCGTCGGACGCCGTGCTGGCCTTCAGCGGCATGCGCCACCACTACAATCGATGGAGCGAGGGGCAACTGGCGGGCAGCTGCCTGCAGCTGGTGCAGGTGATGCACCGCCGCACCGGCCTGCGCTGGACCGAGCGTGCCGAGCTGGAATCGGACGATCTGGACCGGCTGTTCTGGGCGCGCCTGCGCGGCCATCGCAGCTTTACCGGCACCGGCCAGGTGACCTGCGAATGGGTCGACCACCCTGGCCAGCGCCACAAGCGCATGCAGGAACCGGTGGGCGGCATCAATCCCTTCCGTCAGATCTACCGCGTGGAGGCGCCGCTGCGCTTCCACACCAGTACCGGCAATGCCATCGACGAAGAGGCCCTGTACAGGCGCATGCGCGCACGGCCGCCGACGCCGCGCGCGGCCGACGGCTTGACTGTCCTGCTGGTGGGCGAGCTTGCCTACAACGCCGAACGCGTGCTGGCGCTGGAACAGCAGGGCCACGCCTTGTACGGGTTGTGGATGGATCAGCCTTATTGGTACAACACGGTCGGCCCGCTGCCTTTCGGCCACGTGACCGAGCTGCCGCGCGCGGACTGGCGCACGGCGGTGCGCGCACTGCGGCCGGACCTCATCTACGGCTTGTTGAACTGGCAAGCCGTGCCCTTCGTGCACGAGGTCATGTCGGCAACGGCGGGCATCCCCTTCGTCTGGCACTTCAAGGAAGGGCCCTTCATCTGCATCGAAAAGGGGACCTGGCCGCTGCTGCTGGACCTGTACAGGCGCGCCGACGGCTGCATCTTCAGCACCCCCGAGATGCGCGACTGGTTCGAGCTGGCCGCCCCCGGTTCGAGCATTGCCCACCCGGCCATGGTGCTGGACGGCGACTTGCCGAAGCGCGAGTGGTTCGATGCGCCACGCAGCCGCTTGCTGTCCGAAAGCGATGGCGGCGTGCACACGGTGGTGCCGGGCCGTCCGATCGGCTTGCATCCGCCCACCGTGGCCGCGCTGGCGGCGCACGGCATCCACCTGCATTTCTACGGCGACTTCACCCACGGCCAGTGGAAGGCGTGGATCGTCAAGGCCCAGGGCCTGGCACCCGGCCACCTGCACCTGCACGCCAACGTGGCCCAGGACCGCTGGGTCGAGGAATTTTCGCGCTACGACGCCGGCTGGCTGCATTGCTTCGAAAGCCGCAACGGCGGCGACCTGCGCCTGGCCGACTGGGACGACCTGAATTACCCGGCGCGGGTTGCCACCCTGGCGATGGCCGGGTTGCCCATGATCCAGCGCGACAATACCGGATCAGCGGTGGCGGCGCAGGCACTGGCGCGCGAACTGGACATCGGCATCTTCTACGATCAAATGAGCGATCTGGCGACTCAATTGAGCGACGCCGCCAGCATGCGCCGCTTGCGCGACCGCGTGTGGGCGCAAAGAGAGGGCTTCAGCTTCGACAGCCATGTACCGGCCCTGGTGGACTTCTTCCACCGCGTCATTGCACAGTCCGGGGGCGCCGACCGCAGCGTTTCATGAACCGCGCCTGGCGGCAGGCGCACGTCAGCATTCGCAGCTGTTTTCAATGATGCGCGCGCGTGCGCCGCATCCGCACGCTCATCCGCACCCTATTGTGCGGGGGTTGCTGCATCAAAATAGTCATAATACAAATGACATCCGGTTTGGCGTGTCGCGCCACCTGACCGGACCCTCGCGTTTTCATTTTGGAGAGCTGTTTGCCCTTGCATTCCCCATCTGCCATCGTCCGCAGCAAGCCCGCCCCTGAGGAGCATGCGTCCGCATGAGGGAAGGGGAGCTGATCGGATGCCATGACTGCGGCCAGGTCTACCGCTGCCGGCCGCTGGCGCGCCGTGAACGGGCGCGCTGCACGCAGTGCCGCAAGGAGCTGTATCGCTGGCAAGCGGCGGGACCGACGCCACAGCCGAACACCATGGTCGCGGTCACCTTGGGCGCCGTGCTGGTCTACCTGATCGCGCAGTGCTTCCCGATCGTCTCGCTGAACCTGGAAGGCATGGTCACCAGCGTCACGCTGCTGCAATCGATCGGCGTGTTGTGGCACGAACGCATGCAAATCATCGCCACGCTGGTGTTCTTTTGCGCCATCGTGTTTCCCGTGCTCGACCTGGGCGCCTTGCTGTACGTCGCCATCGGCCTGGCGCGCGGGCGGCGCGTTCCCGGCTTCGACTTGCTGCTGCGCATCGTGCAGGCCGCGCGGCATTGGGCGATGACCGAAGTGCTCATGATGGGGATCCTGGTCACCGTCATCAAGATGACCAGCCTGGCCAGGGTAGTGCCCCATCCGGGCCTGTTCGCCTTCGGCGCCTTGACGCTGCTGTCGGCGCTGGCCATGCGCTACGAACCGCGCGCCTTGTGGGCGCTGGGCGACCGCGTGGCACCGCGCGCCTTGCGCCGCGCGCCGCCGCCGGCCGGCGTGCCGGTCGATTACTTCACCTGCCATGCGTGCGGCCTGGTCAACCGCTGCGCCTGCGAGGGTCCCGCCCCGCGCTGCGCGCGCTGCGCCACCAGGCTGCATCGGCGCATCCCGGACAGCATCACCCGCACCTGGGCGCTGCTGGTGGCCGCGGCGCTGCTCTACATCCCGGCCAACATCCTGCCCATCATGTACACCACCACGATCGGCAGCGGCGTCGAGGGCGATACCATCATGAGCGGGGTCAAGCTGTTCTGGGACAGCAATTCGCGCGGCCTGGCCATCATCATTTTCATCGCCAGTATTTTCGTCCCGGTCGGGAAGCTGCTGGCGCTGACCTTCCTGGTCGTGAGCGCGCAATTCCGCTCGCGCCGGGCACCGCTCAGGCGTACCCGTTTATACCGGATCGTCGAGTTCATCGGCCGCTGGTCGATGCTCGACATCTTCGTCGTCACCCTCACCGTCGCCCTGGTGCGCTTCCAGGCCGTGGCGACCATCACCGCCGGCCCCGGTGCGCTGGCTTTCGGCGTCGTCGTCGTGCTGACGATGTTCGCTTCGAGCCAATTCGACCCGCGCCTGATCTGGGACCCAGTGGCACCCCGTCAAGAAGGAGAAAGAACATGATCGACCAGGATGGCGGCAACGCCCCTGCTGCCCGGGATGCCAAGGCGCCGCCGCAGGCGCACCAGCTGCCCGAGCCACCCCAGCCCGAGATCGACAAGCCCAGCCGCTGGCTGCCCTCGCTGATCTGGCTGATCCCGCTGCTGGCCGCGATCATCGGCGCCACCCAGGTCGTGACCTGGCTGCTCGACAAGGGTCCGTCGATCACGGTCAGCTTCGCCACCGGCGAAGGCCTGGAAGCCGGCAAGACCAAGGTCAAGTTCAAGGAAGTCGACATCGGCCAGGTGACCAAGGTGACCCTGGTGCCGGACGCCACCCGCGTGGTCGCCACCATCCAGATGGCCAAGGAGGCCGACCGCTTCACCGCCGCCGACACCCGCTTCTGGGTTGTGCGGCCGCAGATCGGCACCAGCGGCGTGACCGGCCTCAGCACCCTGCTGTCGGGCGCCTACATCGGCGCCGCGCCGGGCACCTCCAAGGACAGCAGCAAGAATTTCGCCGGCCTGGAAAAGCCGCCGGCCGTTCCCTTCGGCCTGAAGGGGCGCGAATTCCGCCTGCACGGCGACAGCCTCGGCTCGCTGGCGTCGGGCGCGCCGGTCTACTACCGCCACGTGCGCGTGGGGCAGATCGCATCGGCCAGCCTGGACCAGACCGGAAAGGGCGTCGATCTGTCGGTCTTCATCGAGCAGCCCTACATCGGCCTGGTCGGGCCGGATACGCGCTGGTGGCACGCCAGCGGCGTCGACGTGCGCCTCGACGCCAACGGCTTCAAGCTGAACACGCAATCGCTGGCAACCCTGGTCACCGGTGGTATCGCCTTCGAATCGCCGAGCGGGCAGAAGCCGGCGCAGCCGGCCAGCGCCGACACGGTCTTCCTGCTGGCGGGCGACCGCGCGGCCGCGCTGCGACCGCCGGACGGGCCAACCGTCACCTCCGTCATGTACTTCGACCAGTCGCTGCGCGGCCTCGCGGCCGGTGCGCCGATCGACTTCCGCGGCATCGTGCTGGGCGAGGTGCGCAACGTCGGCATCGAGTACGACCGCGTGCACAAGAAGTTCCGCATGCCAGTCACCGCCGATTTGTATCCGAGCCGCCTCGGCCAGTCGGTGCTGGACGCCCTCGGCGCCGACGCCGGCAGCCCGGAAGATGCGCTGGCGCAGATGGTCACGCGCGGCTTCCGCGCCCAGCTGCGCACAGGCAGCCTGCTGACCAATCAGCTGTATGTGAATCTCGACTTCTTCCCGAAAGCGCCGAAGCTCGCGGCGGCGGCAAGGACCGCGGATAACGGCGTACTGGTCCTGCCCACCGTGCCGGGGCCGCTCGACGAATTGCAGAGCCAGCTGTCGCGCATTGCGACCAAGCTCGACAAGATTCCCTTCGACGAGATCGGCAACAACCTGAACAAGACGCTGCAGCAAGCCAATGCGATGATCGCCCGGCTTGACGGCAAGGTATTGCCGGAAATGCAGGAAGCCCTGAATGCCGCCAAGAAGACGCTGTCCAGCGCCGACGCCTTGCTGCAGCAGGATTCACCCTTGCAATCCGAGCTGCGCCAGACGCTGCAGGACGTGCAGGGCACCGTGGAATCGCTGAATTCGCTGTCCGATTACCTCGAACGCCATCCGGAATCGCTGATCCGCGGCAAAGCAAAGGAGAAAGGTAAATGAAATTGATTCAGGCTGCGGCCTGCCTGGGCATGTCCGCGCTGCTGGCCGCCTGTGCCACCACCGACAACGACCATTTTTATACGCTGAACGGCAACGCGCCGGCTTCCGCACCTGCCGCCGTAGCCGGCCAGCCGGTCTACATCGAGATGCTGGCGGTGAACGTGCCGGCGCAGGTGAAGCGCAAGGAACTGGTCGTGGCGACCGGCGCCGGCAAGGTCGACATGCTCGACCATCACCGCTGGATCGGGCCGCTGGCCGACGAAATCGGCCACGCGCTGTCGCTGCAGGTGAGCGGCGAACTGGGGGCGATCGACGTCTACCGCACCCCGTACCCGGCCGGCGCCGCGCCTTATCGCATCAGCACGAATATCCAGCGCTTCGAATCCGTGGCTGGCCAGTACGCGCTGATCGACGCCACCTGGAGCGTGCGCCAGGTCGGCAGCGAGACCGTGCTGACTTGCCGCAGCGTGCTGCGCGAACCGGTGGGGGCGGGCTACGAGGCTTTGGTGGCAGGTCACCGCGCGGCGCTGGCCAGATTGGGTAGTGCAATGGCGGCGGCGGTGCGCAAGGGGCAGGGCGGCGGCTGCTGACCTTTACACGGCGCGCAGCAGGGCGGCTGCCGTCAACCACAGGATGGCGCCTGTGGCCAGCAGGGTCGGCGCGATGCCGCCTTCGAGCTCGCCGCCGTACAGCAGGGTCAGCACCGCAACCCCAACCAGTCCCAGCCCCGTCAAGATGTAGCCGGGGTAGCGAAACAGTCGGGCTAGCGGGAAGAAGTGGATGCCGACGATCCAGATCACGGCAGGCAGGATCCATGCCACGTGGCCGGTCAGGTTCAGCAGCAGCACGGCGAGGCCTATCAGCGTCCACTGCACGGCGTTGACGATCATGAAGCCCTTGCGTACCCGCCTGCCCGCGGCCGCGTCACCAGTGCCGGCAAAGGCGCGGCGGCGGGCGCGGAAGATTGCGATGGCCCAGGCGGTCATCAGCAGGCTGGCGGTGCCGATAAGTGCCAGCAAGCGCACATTGACGCCCGCATAGGCGTAGACGCCGCCGCACAGCCAGGTCGCACCGAATAGGGACAGGAAGATGCCGCCCAGCGCCATGCTGGGATGATAGGGACTGGCTTGGGTCATGATGGCCTTTGCGTGTGGACCGGAACAGGTATTGAATCATGGAAATTTATCGATCCATGAACAATACCAGACCCCGCGATGCCAGAAATGCGCACATTCTCACCCGGAACAGGACCGGCGGTCGGCACAGTGGAATATCGGTTTGTAGCTGCAATGCCTGAGCCGTAACCTGGCCGAACCGATTTGCCGCAGGCCATGCACGGGCCGGCGCATTTGACAAGACCGACCTCTGCCGATCGCCTACAGTATATCTATTCCTTTAGCAACGATTCGCAGTCCACCCTGGAGATCGGCATGTCAGGCAAAAAGAAGTTCGTCGCAGGCCTCGTTTTGAGCACCTTGTTGTCGTTTCCCGCCTTTGCGGCGGAAAACACCCCGCTGAGCGCGTCCGATCGCGCTGCGATAGTGCAGACACTGGCAAGCAAATTGAATGCGAATTACATCGAACCCGCAGTGGCCGAACGGGTCGGCAATGCGATCGCCGGGAAGAATGCCGAAGGAGGCTATGCGTCCGCCGGCAACGTGAAGGACTTCAGTGAAGCGCTGGCGACAGACTTGCGCGAATTCGGCGACGACAAGCATTTCGGCGCCAGGATCGCCGACGGTTTTCGCGAGCGCAGCGGCGACCGCGACCTGCCCAGCCGTGCGGAGATGCTCGAGGCGCGCGACCGGGTCGAGCGGCGCGGCTATGGCATCGAAAAGATCGAACGCCTTTCCGGCAACGTCGGCTACATGGAGTTGCGCGGCTTCGACATGACTGAATTTGCCGGCCCGGCGTACACCGCGGCGATGTCGCTCATGGCGGGGACCGATGCGCTGATCCTCGACCTGCGCCGCAACGGTGGCGGCAGCCCGGCGAGCGTGGCTTACCTGATGAGCCATTTCTTTCCGCTCGGCGACCAGCGCCACCTGATCGACATCTATTCCAGGCAGACCGATACGACGCAGCAGGTCTGGACCGTGCCGACGGTCGCGCTGCGCTACGACAAGCCCGTATATGTGCTGACCTCGGCGCGCACGTTTTCCGGCGGCGAGGATTGCGCCTATGACTTCCAGACGCAGAAGCGTGGGACGCTGGTCGGCGAAACCACCGGCGGCGGTTCCAATCCGGTGGGCTTTTTCAGCGTGGGGCACGGCATCGCAGTCGCGATCCCGACGGCGCGCACGACCAATGCCGTCACCAGGACGAACTGGGAGCACACCGGCGTGAAACCCGACATCGCGGTGCCGGCGGCGCAGGCCTTGCAGACGGCGCACGCCGCCATCCTGCGCACCCTGGCGTCATCGGCAAAGGAGGGCGACGAGCGCGCGAACCTGCAGCGTCTCCTGGCGATGGTGGAGAAAGGGGAGACCGAGAAGCCGGTCTACACGCTCAGGGGCGAACGTTGATCGACGCGTGCGCGTGCAGGGTGCGCACGAGCTTCCTGGTTTCCGTCAAGGCTCAGGCCCGGCCCTTGCATCGGTCTTGCCTGGCAAGGCAGGGCCACCCTCCAGCAAGTCGGCCCGCGGATAAGTCCAATCCGGCACCGGATGCGGGCAGGGCGTCTGGGCCTGCGCCGCAATCTCCATCGTCGAGAAATTCCAGCTGCCCGACGGCCCCCAGCGCGCGTCGGTGGCCAGGCCGCCGGCAATCGAGGGCGCGCGCGCGAAGCGCAGCCAGGCGTTTACGTGACAGTCGTGCGCGGCCAGGCTGCGCAGCTCGGCCAGGCTTTCGCGGCGGTCGCCGAGCCAGGCCAGCTGCGTCGACGCGTCTTCCGGTGCACGTCCGGCAATCGGGGCCGGGCAGGAACTGACCGGATCGAGGCCGGGCGCGATGCTCAGCAGGCCGCGGCGCAGGTGGTAGCTGCCGCCACGGTCATCCTGCGCCACCGTGACGAAGGACCAGCACAGCGGATTGGCGGGGTAGGCCGACAGCGCGCTGTCGAGCAGGCGCTCGCCCGGATCGAGGGTGCGCACGGCATCGGCCAGCACCTTGCGCGCCTGCTGCAGCGCCAGCGCCTGCATGCCGACAAAGGCGAGCGACACGGCCAGCCCGGCGGCCAGCGCCAGCCGGCCGCGCGCGCCGTGGCGTTCGTGGGCGTGCCGCGTGATCCAGGCCAGCGCCAGTCCCAGCGCCACCAGGCCGGCCAGCGAGCCCCATTGCAGGAAGCCGCCGACGGTGGCCGCAACCGGAATCAGGACCATCAGCCCCAGGAACAGCCAGCGCAGGCGCGCGCGCGGCACGATCGCCGCCAGCGGCGCGCCGAAGGCGAACCAGAACACCGGCTCGACGATGAACACCAGGTCGCCGTAATACCAGTGGGTGTTCCAGGGCCAGAACGGGTGCACCCCGTAGACGTTCATGCCGTCCATCGCCAGGTGCAGCAGCAGGCCGGCGCACCCGGCGACGACGGCGCCCCAGCGCGCGGCACTGCTGGCCTGCAGCAGCCGGCGCGCGTTCGGCCACGAGAGCCAGACCAGGGCCAGCAGCAGGACGACTTCGACCAGCGCCGCCAGCAAGGTATGCGTGTGGCCGCGGTGGTGCAGCAGGTAGCCGAGCGGGGCTGGCAGGATGCGGGTATAGACCAGGTCCAGGTCCGGAAAATTGCTGGCAAGGCAGCCGATGGTCAGCAGCATGCGCTGGCGCGTGCGCTCGCGCAGGCTGTCGGGTTCCAGCGGCAGGCTGCGGTCGATCAGGGCGCCGATGCCGAGGCCGACGACTGAGTGCGTAATATTATCCATGCTGCAATCTTACCTTGATTGCAAGCGCAGGACGATACGGAAGAGTCCGTCGTACGTCAATCAGATTAATGCAACTAATCGACATGCGCCAACACCAAAACCCAAAGACCGCCACCAGTCAGATGGCAGCCGCAGCCGCAGCCGCAGCCTGCGCAAGATAACCGGCATAGCCCGCCGGAAGCGCCAGCGCCTGGCAACGGCAAGCCGCCAGAAGGGGCGCGCGCTCGGCACGCCATTCGTCCAGCTGCAGTCCCAGGCATTTCAGGCGCGCCTCGTGTTCGCTCCAGGCCTGTGCAAAGGCCGTGTCGCGTTCGCCGGCGGGCAGGGCCGCAAGGTCCTGCTCCGCCACTGGACCCAGGTAGTCGCGGGCCACCGGCGCCCAATCCGGTACCGGCACGATTCGGGTGACGTCGATACCGACCGCGCCGCCGTCGGTCGAAAACGCCGCCACGGACAGGTCGCCATCGTGGCTGATCGCCAGTGGGACCCGGCACGGCCCGCCGCCGGCATCGATCATCGCCCAGGGCGCGATGCCTTCCGGCGAATACAGCTCGATGCGGCCGGCATCGATGCCAAAGCAGACCGCCAGCGCTTCCAGCAGCGCCGCGCGAATGGCGGACCGGGCCGTCTCGCGGTCCGGCTGCCCGCGCAAACCGATCACGGTCACGCCGCCCGACGCCGCAAACAGCGGTTCGCCCGACCAGAGAACGGCAAGCGGCGGCGTGCTCATGACTGCAGGGGCGCGGCCGGCAAGCCGCTCCAGCTGGTAGCCGCCGGGATGTGCTCGCCCTTCATCACCAGGGTCAAGGGTCCGAGGCGGGCGTTGTCGCCCACCTTGGCGCTGTACAGCACGGTGCCGCGCGGGCCCACATACACCTTGCTGCCGATGTCGACGCGGTCGATCTTCATCACCCGGTCTTCGAACAGGTGGGTCTGCGGGCAGGACAGCGCATTCAGCTCGCTGTGGTCGCCGATGTGGACGCAGTCGAATTCCGTGATGTCGGTGGTATCCATGTAGACGCCCTTGCCGATGCGGCTGCCGAGCAGGCGGAAGGCGACCGGCAGCCAGGGCGTGCCGCGCAGGTAGCGCATGAAGTTCGGTACCGCGATGCCCTCGTACATATTGGTCACGCCTTCGGACAGCCACACGAAGGGCGTCCACATCGGTTCGGCGCGTTTCTGGTAACGGCCCAGCAGCAGCCATTTGAAGGCCAGCACGAAGAGGTAGTTGCCGACGCCGTAGGCCAGGCCGATCAGGGCCAGGTACCAGATCACTTCGCTCCAGCGGCCCGCGCCGGCCAGCGGCATCAGGTCCAGCACCACCGTGTAGCCAACCGCGATCACCACCGCGTGCGGGGCGACGATGCGGAAGGCTTCCACCCATGCGCGGCCGAAGCGGCGCAGTGGCGAGGGGCGGTAGGTCAGGTGTTCCGGGTAGCCGCTGACCTGTTCGCGCGCCGGCAGGTGGATCGGCGGGCTGCCCAGCCAGGTGTCGCCGCTCGTCATGCGCTCGTTGACCGGGGCGTGGGTGTGCACGCCGACCAGTACGCCCTCGGGCAGCACGGTGCCGTCCGGGATGTAGCTGCCGTTGCCGACGAAGCTGCGGTTGGAAACCACGGTCGGTTCCATCGTCATCCAGCCGCCGTCGATCTGTTCGTCGCCCAGCATCACGGCGTCGGCGATGAAGGTTTCGTCGCCCAGGGTCAGCATGTCCGGCACCACGCCGAGCGCGGTCGAGATCTCGGCGTCGCGTCCGACCTTGGCGCCCAGCAGGCGGTACCAGAAGGGCGCATACACTGTCGCGTAAATGCCGTGCAGGACGTTCAGGCTGGATTCCTGGATGTGGCTGACCAGCCATTTTTTGCAATAGGTGTTGGAGTGGACGGCCGAGCGCCCCGGCTGCAGGCGCGGCAGGAAACCCCAGCGGATGCCGGCCGAGACCAGCATGGTGAGCACGATCAGCACCGCGCTGGCCGGCAGCGCCAGCACGAAGTAGCGCACCAGCTGTCCCTGGATGGTGCTGGCCTGCAGCCAGGCCAGGGTGCCGCGCTCGTCGAACCAGTCGATCAAGACAAAACTCGGGAACACCGGCATGAAGAACAGTGTCGCCACCAGCAGCATGCCGAACACGAAGAACAGCGCTTCCCCGAGCAGGCGCAGGCGGCTGGCGTGCGGGCGCGGCGGCAGCGTCGACGGATCGAAGGCGCCGGCGTCGCGCGCGGGCGAGCCGTTCCAGATACGTCCTGCGGGTACCGCCATGCCATCGTGCAGGGCCGACTGGCCCTCCAGGTGGCCGCGCCGCTCGACGCGCGTGTTCCCTTCCAGAATACAGTAGGAGGAGACGAAGGCGTCGTCGTCCAGCGTGATCGATCCGAGCAGCAGGCGCCCGCGTTCGACCCGCGCATTCTCGAAGTTGACCGCGTTGCCGATGCTGACGTTGTCGCCGAAGTGCAGCAGCTCCGGCACGCGCACCGTCATCGAGCCGATCACGACGTCGCTGCCGATCTTCGCGCCGAGCAGGCGCAGCCACCAGGCATACAGCGAGGAGCCAGCCAGCAGGTAGGTCGGCGCTGCCTCGACCAGGCGGTCGGCCAGCCACCAGCGGAAGTAGGTGCGGCCCCACAGCGGATACGAACCGGGCTGCAGGCGGCCGGCGACCAGCCATTTGCCGGCGATCGCGACCCCGAATTCCATGATCGTGGCCAGCAGGAACACGCCGATCGAGGCAGCGATCGCGCGCGGGATCTTGTCGCCTGGGTCGCCGGTCATGAAGTGATAGGTGAAGAAGGGCGCCAGCCACTGCGCCATGCGCAGCGTGACCAGCACCGGCACCGTCGCCAGCTGGGCCAGGCCGCACAGCCAGCGGCGCGCGGCCGGTGGCGGCGTCCAGTCGGCTTCCATTGCGGTCGTGCCCGCGGCCTGGTCGAGGCCGGACGCGATGGCGCCGACCTGGCGCCGCTGATAGATATCGCGCACCGTCACATGGGCGAAGCGCGGGTCGTTGCGCAGGGCCGTCGCCAGGCGCGCGGCAAAGAAGGAGTGGCCGCCCAGGTCGGAAAAGAAATCCTGCTCGCGGCGGATCGGCTGGCCCGGGAATAGCTGGGCGAGCGACGCGAACAGGGCTTCCTCGCCGGGTGTCTCGGGCGTGTCCGATTCCGCCGGGTCGCTCGGCAGCGGGGCGCCGAGGGCCATCGCCTTCAATGCCTTGCGGTCGATCTTGCCGGAGGTGAGGCGCGGCATGATGGTCAGCACTTCGAAGCGGCTCGGCACCATGTAGGGTGGCAGGCGGCCGGACAAGGCGCGGCGTAGCGTGCCTGGGGCCAGCTGCTCGGGGGTCGCGCCCGCGGCCGGCACCAGGTAGGCCACCAGGCGGTCGATGCCGTCATCCTTGCGCAGAAGGACCGCCGTGGTGCCGATGCCGTCCTGCTGGGCCAGCACCGCTTCGATTTCGCCGAGTTCGACGCGGAAGCCGCGGATCTTGACCTGGTCGTCGGTGCGGCCCAGGCACACGACTTCGCCGTTCGGCTCGATGCGCGCCAAATCGCCGGTGCGGTACAGGCGCGCATCGTCCATGCCGGACGCCCAAGGGTTGGCCAGGAATTTTTCCGAGGTCAGGTCAGGGCGGCCCAGGTAGCCAGCCGACAGGCCGGGCCCGGTGATGCACAGTTCCCCGGTGTCGCCGCGCGGCAGGATCTGCAGCCCCTTCTCCATATCGGTGGAGATGACGAGCAGACCATAGTTCGGCAGCGGATTGCCGATGGTGATGACGCGTCCCGGTTCCATGCGCGCCAGGCTGGCCGACACCGTGGCCTCGGTCGGACCGTAGGTGTTGAACATTGTGCGGCCGGGCTTCGAGAAGCGTTCGACCACGGTCTCCGGGCACATCTCGCCGCCCAGGTTGATGATACGCAGGCCGGGCACGTCCTCGGCGAACAGCGACAGCAGGGTCGGCACCGCGTGCAGCACGGTGACGCCGTTCTCCGTCAAGAGGCGCGGCAGCGCTTCCGGGTCGCCGGCGGTTTCCTTGGGGCCGAGCCAGAGCGTCGCGCCGACCAGGTAGGAAATCCAGATCTCCTCGAAGGACATGTCGAAGGCGACCGAAAACCCCTGGTAGACGCGGTCGTCCGCGCGCACGCCGAGCACCTCGTTTTCGCTGCGCAGGAAATGGCAGATACTGCGCTGGTCGATCAGAATGCCCTTCGGCTTGCCGGTCGAGCCCGAAGTGTAGATGACGTAGGCCGGGGCGCCACCGGAGACGGCGCCCCGGCGCTGCAGCGCGTAGCCGGCCGGCGCCGGCAGCAGCAGGTCTTCCGCCATGTAGACCGGCTGGGCGATGCTGCCCAGTCGCTCGCGCATCCGCTCGCTGCTGACCAGCGCCGGCGAACCGGCATCTTCCATGCACACCAGCAAGCGCTCGAGCGGCGTGTCCTCGTCGACCGGCAGCCAAGCGGCGCCGGTCTTGGCGATCGCCGCCTGCATCACCAGCAAATCGATCCCGCGCGGCATCCACAGGCCGACGATGTCGCCCGGCTTGATGCCGGCGTCGATCAGGCGCGAGGCAGCCAGGCTGGCCTGTTCGTCGAGTTCGCGGTAGCTCAGGGACCGCGTGCCGGTCACCAGCGCCGGCTGGTCCGGGGCGCGGCGCGCGCTGGCTTCCAGCAGATCGGCCAGGATTTCGTCGCGCAGCAGTTCGGGCTGGTGCGGGCCGTACAGGACGTCGGGATGCCGCGTCAGGGAAGATTGATCGTTCATCGCGGCTAGATGAGGGTAAACATGGGTTTAAGCAAGGCTTATAAGAGCTAAAACAATGGTCTGCGGGCAGATGCGCGCAGCGTAACTCATTTTGGTCCACGCAAGGAACCCGTCTGTTTTTTTTCGCACATAGCTATGTTTCAGTCGCATTTTTGATGCAAGTCAAGGAAAATAGTTGCCCTGAATCCATAAAATCGCATGTTGCACTAGAAATAAGGATTACCTGTGCGTACCAACCTGCCCATCACCGGCATCGAATACCAGCTCGAAGAAGGTCAGTCCATCGTCTCCAAGACCGACACCAAGGGCCGCATCACCTACGTCAACCCGGCCTTCATCGAGGTCAGCGGTTTCAGCCTCGACGAATTGCTGGGCAAGGCCCACAACATCGTGCGCCACCCGGACATGCCGCCCGAAGCCTTTGCCGACCTGTGGGCGACGCTGCAGGCCGGCGAGCCATGGACCGGCCTGGTCAAGAACCGCCGCAAGAACGGCGACTTTTATTGGGTAGTCGCGAACGTGGTGCCGGTCAAGGAGCAGGGCCGCGTGGTCGGCTACATGTCGGTGCGCACCCGGCCTGAACGCGACCAGGTGAAGGCGGCCGAAGCCCTGTACCGGCGCTTCCGCGAGAACAAGGCCGAGGGCCTGACAATCCGCCGCGGTGCCGTGGTCAGGACCGGCCTGCTGGCGCGCCTGATGGGCCTGCGCAGCGTGCCGCTGGCCCGGCGCCTGGGGCTGATGCTGGGCGGGCAGGCGGCGCTGATGCTGGCATTGGCTTGCGCTGCTGACGGCACGACTTGGCGCGTGCTGGCCGGCCTCGGCGCCGGCCTGACCCTGCTGGCCTGGGCCGAGCTGCAGCGAACCATCGTGGCGCCGCTGGGCCAGGCGCGCGACGCCGTGAATGCCTTGGCCGGCGGCGACCTGTCGCACATGGCGCCCCGGGGCGGGGCCGACGAGATGGGCAGCCTGCTGCTGGCGCTGCGCCAGCTGAACATCAATCTGACGGCGATTGTCGGTGACGTGCGCGCCAACGTCGGCTCGATCGAGGCAGCCACGCGCGACATCGCCGCCGGCAACCATGATCTGGCCCGGCGCACAGAAGCCCAGGCCGCAAGCCTGGAACAGACCGCCGCCAGCCTGGCGCAGGTGGCCGCCGCCGCCGGCAGCAACGTCGACAGTGCGGTGCGTGCCGACGGCCTGGTCGGCGCCGCCTCGAGCGTCGCCGGCCGCGGCGGCGAAGCGGTGCAGCTGGTCGGCGCCACCATGGGCCAGATCAGCGGCTCGGCCACCCGCATCGTCGACATCATCGGCCTGATCGACGGCATCGCCTTCCAGACCAATATCCTGGCATTGAACGCAGCTGTGGAAGCCGCACGCGCGGGCGAGCAGGGCTGCGGCTTCGCGGTGGTCGCGGGCGAGGTGCGCAGCCTTGCCCAGCGCTCCGCGAGCGCAGCGAAGGAAATCAAGGCGCTGATCGAGGATTCGGTCGACAAGGTCGGCCAGGGCAACGAGCAGGTCGGCAACGCCGGCCAGACCATGCGCGAAGTCGTGGCCTCGGTGCAGGACGCCGCCGTCATCATGCACGGCATCACGGTGGCGTCGCGCGAGCAGGGGCAGGGCATCGCCCAGGTGAATGCGGCAATGACGGAACTGGATGGCATCACCCGCGAGAACGCGGCGCTGGTCGAGGAATCGGCGGCGGCGTCGAGCAGCGTGGCCGAGCAGGCGGCGCATTTGTCGCAGGCACTGGCGGTGTTCAAGCTGGATGGGCGTGCGCGTCGCGCTTGACCTGGTTAAATTCGAGCATAGTTCCTCAATGCATCAAATGCACCAATGACCAAAGACTACGTCTCCGCAGCGGCGGACCTTTTTACGCGATGGCGTGGCAGTAGTTCGGACTTTCAGGATCACTTTGTCGAGGACGGTATTATCGATCCAGGCAAGTGGGTCCAGGCCGATACGCGGATTCTTTTCATTCTTCGGGAAACGAACGGCTACCGCAAGAGTATTGCGGCGCTGATTCACAAGGCTTGTACGACGCATCCCTCCAGCGGGCTATGGGATCGCCCCACGTTTCACAACATCGGGCGGTGGGCATATGGATTACGCCATACCACCGGCTCGACTTTGTCCGACTTCGATGTTGCACACAAAAACAGGAAGACGGCCTTACTCGCGTGTGCATTCATGAATTTGAAAAAAACCACGGGAGGTGCCAGAGCAACGGAAGCGGTGGAACAGGCCGCTGCACGCGACGCTGACTTCCTGCGCGAACAGATTGAATTGATCAATCCTCGCGTCGTCGTGTGTGGCGGGACTTACAAAGCCATTAAAAAACATCTTTATCCTGCCATCCAAAAAGTGGGTGCGCGCGTGCACGAGGTAGATGGACGGCTGTTCATCAACGCGCATCATCCTTCATACCTGAAGAAAACGACAGAAATGTATGAGGACGTGGTGGGAAGCTACCACCAGTATCAAGCTGCGTTGCTAGCAGAGACGGAGGAAGGGATGTCGGGTCCATGAAATATCTTGCAATGGCTATAGCAATTCTTCTCCTGCCTGTCCTTTTCGCTTATGTCTACTTTGTTACCCCCTCCGTGTATGTCGAGACATCCGCCCGTGGGGTGAGCATTCATTGCGAAGTGCTTCGCGATTATCCTTCGGATATTGGAAGAATCGAAATACGGGAGATGGCAAGTGGAATGGTTGTCTGGAGCGTGAGAGCCCAAGGGAGCAAGTTTCAGCTCCATAAATTCGACCTGACCCGCGGCTGGAATGCCGACACGCTGCAGCCATCTTTCGGCCGGTTCGACACTGACGTTCCGCGTCGGGGACCGTTTTATTTACGGCCAGGAACCGGCTACCAGGCTTCGATCTGTTCATCGGCGCCGTTGTCGATATGCAGGACAGCAAGCTTCACCCTGCGATAGTAAGACGGCTACCGGGCGCCCCTAACCTAAGGTGGCCAAGACGTTTTTGATTTAGGTCAAAGATTTAGCTGAGCCCCATCAATAAACTCCGCCTATAGATTTCCGCATTGCATGGGCAATGTGAGACACAAGGAGTTTGTCGATATGAAGTTGCCAGATCTGCCCGCGAATCCACCCGGCCACGCCGTCGAGTTCGATGCCGCGCTGATTGCCCGTCTCAGCAAGTCCGGTCCGCGCTATACCTCCTACCCGACCACTGACCGCTTTTCCGAGGCCTTCGGCTACCGGGACTTCCTGCACGCCGTGGCCGACCGCCGCACTCGCGCCGGGGCCCGGCCGCTGTCGCTTTACCTGCACATCCCGTTCTGCGACACCGTCTGCTACTACTGCGCCTGCAACAAGATCGTCACCAGGAAGCGCGAAAAAGCCGACACCTACCTGGCTTACCTGAAGCGCGAGGTCGAGATGCAGGGGCGCCTGTTCGCCGGCATCCGCGAGGACACCCAGGAGGTCGAGCAGCTGCACTTCGGCGGCGGTACGCCGACTTACCTGTCCGACGCGCAGATGGGCGAGCTGATGGACCATTTGCGGCGCTGCTTCCGCTTTGCCGACGACGCCAATGGCGAATATTCGATCGAAGTCGACCCGCGCACGGTGTCCATGGAGCGCGTGCACAGCCTGCGCCGCCAGGGTTTCAACCGCATCAGCCTGGGCGTACAGGATTTCGACGACGACGTGCAAAAAGCGGTCAACCGTATCCAGCCGGAAGCCGGGACGCGCGCCATCATCGCGGCCGCGCGCGACGCCGGCTTCCGCTCGGTCAGCATCGACTTGATTTACGGACTCCCCAAGCAGACCCCCGCGACCATGCAGGCGACGCTGGACAAGGTGATCGCCGCCGATCCGGACCGCATCGCCGTCTATCATTACGCCCACATGCCGCAGCTGTTCAAGCCGCAGCGCCGCATCCTGGACGCGGACATGCCGGACAGCGACACCAAGCTGCGGATGCTCCAGCTTTGCATCGAACGCCTGACCGGCGCCGGCTACGTCTACATCGGCATGGACCATTTCGCCAAGCCGGACGACGACCTGGCCCTGGCCCAGCGCCAGGGCCGGCTGCACCGCAACTTCCAGGGCTATTCGACCCATGCCGATACCGACCTGGTGTCCTGCGGCGTGTCCGCCATCAGCGCGGTCGGCGCCACCTATAGCCAGAACGTCAAGACCCTGGATGCTTATTACGATGCCCTCGACCGCAACGAACTGCCGGTGGCGCGCGGCGTGCGCCTGAGCATGGACGACGTGCTGCGCCGGACCGTCATCCAGAAGCTGATGTGCCAGTTCGAGCTGTCGATTCCGGCGATCGAGCAGGCGTTTCCGATCGCCTTCGGGCGTTATTTCGGGCGCGAGCTGGAGGCCCTGGCGGCCTTGGAGCGGGATGGGCTGGTGAGCGTGAGCGGGGAGTGGATAAGCGTGAGCATGAAGGGGCGGCTCTTGATCCGGAATGTGTGCATGGTGTTCGACCGGTATCTGAATGGGGCAGAACCGCGGCATTCGAAGACGGTGTAGAAAGAAAGGGAGGGGTCAGAGGCAGTGCGGCGAGAAGCAGATCAGCTATCAGTAGCTGACAACTCCTGGGTCAGAGCCCCAAAAGAAAAACCGGGCTCTGACCCCTGCGGACGCACTTACATCGTCGGGCCACGCCCCGTACCTTCTTCCTTCTCGATCCGCTCCTGGCACACGATGCAGGTCTGCACCGTCGGTGTCGCCAGCAGCCGTTCTTCGGGAATGTCGCAGCCGCACACCACGCACACGCCGGCGCCGCCCGATTCCAGGCGGCCGATGGCGGCATCGATGTCGTGCAGCAGATTGGTTTCGTGTTCGGCCAGGTGTTCTTCGTTATGGCTGAGCATTTCGCCGGTAGGCGCGTCGTCGTTCTGGCCCATGTGGGCGTTCGGCGAGATGGCGGGGCGGTCGTCGGTATCGCCTTCGGTGCGTGCCTGGACGGTGGCGAGGATGTCTTCGCGGCTCTGGCGCAGGCGTTTGCCGAGTTCTTCGTGGAGTTCTGCTGAGATTGGCGGCATAGGTAAGTCCTGAGTACGTTGTTGATCGTCTTGATAACAGTCTAGCCGATGTCGGCGAGAAGGCGCGCGCGCTCCGGCGCCGCGGACGAGGAGGGAAAATTCCGCTGTATTGACGGTTTCATGGTAAATTTCTTAACGCCAAGTTTTACAAAACGGGCCATGCCTGCCCCTACGGAAAGAGAACATGCCGCGTATTCGTCCCCGCCGTGCCGCCACCCTGGCCGCCTTCGTCACCCTGTCCATGCCGCTGGTCTGCGGGCTCGCGCCGCAAGCGGCCCATGCCGCCGCAGCCGCCAGCAGCCAGGCCGTCAAGCCGGACAAAGCCTTCGATACCTGGGCCGACCGCTTCGCCGGGGACTGGGTGCGCCTGAACCCCCAGCAGGCCACCAGCACCCAGTATTTTTCCGGCGTGGAGCAGGACAAGCTGGACCACCAGCTGACGCCGCTGACCACAGCCCAGCGCCAGAAGACGATCGTACTGGCCCGCAGCGGCGTCGCGCGCCTGGACACCTTCCTGGCTGGGCCGCTGAGCGAAGAGCAGCGCACCTCGGCGGCCGTCATGCGCTGGTCGCTGGCGAATGCCATCGCCAGCGAACCGTTCGAAGACTACAGCTTCCCGTTCAACCAGTTCAGCGGCGTGCAGGTCGGCCTGGTCAACTTCATGACCAACACCCATCCACTGCGTCGTGCGGCCGACGTCGACAGTTACCTGGCGCGCCTGGACCAGGTGTCGCTGCGCCTGGACGAAGCCCTGGCACGGGCGAAGTCCGCCAGGGCGCGCGGGCTGATTCCGCCGCGCTTCATCCTCGAACGCGCCCAGGCCCAGGTCGACATGTTCCTGCAGCCGGCTGCGGCGCAGAACGTGTTCGTCACTTCGCTCGATGAGCGTGCCGCCAAGCTGCAGGACCTGGCGCCGGAAGCGCGCGCCAGAGCCGTGGCCCAGGCCACCCGCACCGTCGACACCAAGGTCCGCCCGGCCTACGCGCGCATCCGGGCCTTCATGGCCGAGCTGCATCCGGCCACCACCGACGTCGCCGGCATCGCGCGCCTGAAGGGCGGCGCCGCGGCTTACCAGCAAGCCATCAAGACCTATACCTCGACCAGCTTGACGGCTGCGCAGATCCACGAGATCGGCCTGCGCGAAGTCGCGCGCATCGAAGCCGAGATGGACCGTCACCTGCGCGCGCTCGGCTATGCCGAGGGCGGCGTCGAGGCACGCATGAGCAAGCTGGACGCCACCTTCCAGCCGAAAGGCGAGGGCGATCCGCGTCCCGAACTGCTGCGCAAGTACGCCACGATGGTGGCCGACGCCGAACGCCGCAGCACCGCCGTGTTCAACCTGGTGCCGCGCGCGCCGGTGGAAGTGCGGCGCGAACCGCCGCTGACCGAAGCCGCGGCCGCCGCCCATTACTCGCTGCCGGCGCCGGACGGCAGCCGCCCCGGCATCTTCTGGGTGCCGCTGCGCGGGCCGACCTTCAACATGATCCGCATGCGCAGCCTGTCCTACCACGAAGCGGTGCCAGGCCACCACTTCCAGTTGGCGATCCAGCAGGAGCGCACCGACCTGCCCAAGTTCCGCGCCCAGCGCATTTTCGGCGGCGGCAGCGCCCACAGCGAAGGCTGGGCCTTGTACGCCGAGCGTCTCGCCGTCGAACAGAACTGGTATGAAGGCGACGTGCCCGGCCTGCTGGGTGCCCTCGGCTCCGAACTGTTCCGCGCGCGGCGCCTGGTGGTCGACACCGGCCTGCACAGCAAGGGCTGGACCCGCGAGCAGGCGATCGACTACGGCATCGGCGCCCAGGAAGTCGAGCGTTACGTGGCCTGGCCGGGACAGGCGAATGCCTACATGATCGGCATGTTGCGTATCGTCGAATTGCGCGACAAGGCGCAGCGCGCACTGGGCGACCGGTTCACGCTGAAAGGCTTCCACGACGTGGTGCTGAAGAACGGCTCGGTGCCGCTCGACGTGCTGGACGGGGTGGTCGATCGCTGGATTGCGGAGCAGAAGCAAGCATGATGTAGACCTTGGCCTGGAGGGCGCCGATATGTTGATTCAACGTAGAGCCAGCGAAGCGGACCTCCCGGCACTCTGGGCCCTGCGCACGCGCGCCGTGTGCATCGGCTGCGCCTCCCATTATCTACCCGAGGTCATCGCCACCTGGTCCGCCGCACCGCCGCCGGCATCGATGGCGCCCCTGCTGCGTGCCGGCGGCGGCATCGTCGCGGAAGAGGGAGGACAGGTGCTCGGCTATGCGGTGCTGGATGCCGATACCGGCGAAGTCGACGCGGTGTTTGTCGATCCCGCGGCGCACGGGCAAGGCATCGGTTTGGCCTTGCTGCAGGCCCTCGAAGGGCTGGCCCGCGAACAGGGCGTTGAAGAACTGTTCCTGTCGGCCTCGCTGAATGCGGTGGGGTTCTACGAACGCGCCGGCTTCCGGGCACTGCGCGAGAAAATGTGCGCGCATCGCAGCGGGATTGCAATCCGTTCGGTGCTGATGGAAAAGCGGCTTGGCTCCCTGCCTTCGCAGAGAGAGCGGGCTTAGGCCAGCGCTCTCAATCCATCGGACTGCACTGCTCGGTCCCGGCCGCCATCGCCTTCAGCCTGGCCGGCTCCAGCAGCACGACCTCGCGCTTGTCCACCTGCACCAGCCCCATCTTCCTGAAGCGCGACAGCAACCGGCTGATGCTCTCGATCGTCAGCCCGAGATAATTGCCGATGTCTTCGCGCGACATGCGCAGCTGGAAGCGGGTCGGCGAGTAGCCGCGCGTGGCATAGCGCGCCGACAGATTCACCAGGAAGACCGCGAAGCGCTGCTCCGCGCGCATATTGCCGAGCAAGAGCATGACGTTCTGCTCGCGCGTGATTTCCTGGCTCATGATGCGGTGGAAGTGGCGCAGCAGGGCCGGCACCTGGCCGAACAGTTCTTCCAGGCGCGCGAACGGGATCTCGCAGACTTCGCTGTCTTCCAGCGCCACTGCGTCGCAGTGGTGGCGGTCGGCGCTGATGGCATCCATGCCGAGCAGTTCGCCGGCCATCTGGAAGCCGGTGATCTGGGCTTCACCGGCGGCGTTCACCTGGTAGGTCTTGAAGTGGCCGAAGCGCACCGCGTACAGGTTGCGGAAGGGTTCGTCCATCTGGTACAGGCGCTCGTCGCGCGCCAGGCGCCGGCGCCGGCCGATGATCTGGTCGAGGCGATCCATGTCGGCATCCTCGAGACCCATGGGCAGGCATAGCTGGTGCATGCTGCAGGCCGAGCATGTGGCCTTCAGCGCCTGGACATTCAGCAGGGTGTCGAGGACAGGGGAATCTGGGGAACTCATCGGGTGGAAAGGGGCCGTCAATACCCCGCCATTATAGACGGGCTCAGGCCAGGCCGCTTACTTCGTCCGGCTCACTTCCCGCCGAAGGCGTTCGAGGCTTTCATCCCGCTGCGCTGCTGCGAGGCGATCTCGCGCAGTTCCGGGATGTCTTCCATCTCATGGTCGAGCGGCATCTTGATCAGCCGGTTCTCCGCCACCACCAGCGCGGCCGACCAGATGATGGCGCCCAGGCCCGCCAGCGTGGTCAGCGTGCCCGCATACTTCAGGAAAGCGGGCGCACCGAACATCGCGCTCAGGGCGCCGATGATCAAGGTGCCGATCAGCAGCATGGCGGCGTACAGGCCGACGTCGGTGGCGCGGCGCATGTAGTCGACCCTCGTGCGGTACAGCGCGATCTGGTCGCGCACGATGTCCTTGCGCTTGCCGTCGATGCCCTGGCGGAAATCGTTGATCAGTTCGCGGTAGCGGGTGTAGGCGGCGCTGTAACGCCCCTGCAGCAACTGCATGAACATCCAGGATGCGAACACCAGGCCGGCGTTCGGTCCCACCGCTTCCAGTACCTTGTTCAATTCAAAGTCCATTGCTTTCTCCACGTGGTCGCGAGCGTGGTAATGCAGTTGGGACTTTCATGCCGCTGCATCGCCATCGATAGCCCCAGTGTGCGGGCGCCACTGTCTCAAATCAAGCGTGCGCCCCCGTTCGTTACAAAACGTGCACAACCTGGACTCATGCTAGATTCGTAACACGACAATAACGGAGGTTTCGATGTTTGGCTTGGCGGCATTGGACCTGGCGCGCATCCAGTTCGCGTTCACGATGTCCTTTCACATCCTGTTCCCGGCGATCACGATCGGCCTGGCCAGTTACCTGGCCGTGCTCGAGATCTGCTGGCTCAAGACGAAGCGCCAGGTCTTCCTCGACCTGTACCACTTCTGGCTGCGCATCTTCGCGGTCAACTTCGGCATGGGCGTGGTCTCGGGCATCGTCATGGCCTACCAGTTCGGCACCAACTGGGGCTATTTCTCCGAATTCGCGGGCAGCGTCACCGGCCCCTTGCTGGCCTACGAAGTGCTGACCGCCTTCTTCCTGGAAGCGGGCTTCCTCGGCGTGATGCTGTTCGGCTGGACCAAGGTGGGGCCCGGCCTGCACCTGTTCGCGACCTGCATGGTGGCGCTCGGCACCCTGATCTCGGCCACCTGGATTTTGGGCGCCAACAGCTGGATGCAGACCCCGCAGGGCTACGAGATCGTCAACAACCGCATGGTGCCGGTCGACTGGCTGAAGATCATCTTCAACCCTTCCTTCCCGTACCGGCTGGTGCACATGTCGCTCGCGGCCTTCCTGTCCACCGCACTGTTCGTCGGCAGCTCCGCCGCCTGGCACCTGCTGCGCGGCAGCGACAAGCCGGCGGTGCGCACCATGTTGTCGATGGCGATGTGGATGCTGCTGGTGGTGGCGCCTATCCAGGCGATGGTCGGCGACATGCACGGCCTGAACACCCTGAAGCACCAGCCGGCCAAGATCGCCGCGCTGGAAGGCCACTGGCAGAACGAGGGTGACAAGGCGCTGCCGCTGCTGCTGTTCGGCATTCCGTCGATGAAGGACGAGGAAACGAAATTCGCGGTCGGCATCCCGGTGCTGGGCAGCCTGGTCCTCACCCACAGCCTCGATGGCCAGATCAAGGGCTTGAAGGACTTCCCGGCGGACCAGCGCCCGAATTCGCTGATCCTGTTCTGGAGCTTCCGCGCGATGGTCGGCCTTGGCCTCCTGATGATCGCGCTGGGCGCATGGGGCGCCTGGCTGCGCTGGAAGGGCAGGCTGTACACGGCACGGCCTTTCCTGCGCATGGCGATGTGGATGGGATCGGCAGGTTTGCTGGCCGTGCTGGCGGGCTGGATCACGACCGAAGTCGGGCGCCAGCCCTGGGTGGTGTACGGGGTGCTGCGCACCGCCGACGCCTCGTCCGGGCATGGCGTGGCGCCGCTGGCCTTCTCGCTGGCGCTGTTCGTGGTGTCCTACCTGTTCGTCTTCGGGGTCGGCATCGCCTACGTGCTGCGCCTGGTGCGCAAGGGGCCGCAAGCCTTCGAGAATACCCGTGCGCCGGACGGCGGACCGGGGCAGGGCCGCACGCCGGCGCGGCCGCTGTCGGTGCCCGAGCCCGAGGCCGCCGACAGGCCCGAATCACACTGAAGGACAAGGAGGGACAAGCATGGGCATCGACACATCTTCCATCTGGGCCGGCATCATCTTCTTTGCCGTCTTCATGTACGTGGTGCTGGACGGCTTCGACCTCGGCATCGGCATGCTCTACCCCTTCGTCAAGGACAGGCGCGAGCGCGACATCATGATGAACACCGTGGCCCCGGTCTGGGACGGCAACGAAACCTGGCTGGTGCTGGGCGGGGAAGGGCTGCTGCTGGCCTTCCCGGTGGCCTATTCGATCATCCTGTCCGGCCTCTACCTGCCGCTGATCTTCATGCTGGTGGGGCTGATCTTCCGCGGCGTCGCCTTCGAATTCCGCTTCAAGGCCAATGACCGCGAACGCCCGATCTGGGACCTGGCCTTCATCGGCGGTTCGGTCACGGCCGCATTCTTCCAGGGCGTCTCGCTCGGCACCTTCTTGTCCGGCATTCCTGTGTCCGGGCGCAGCTATGCCGGCGGCCCGCTCGACTGGCTGGCGCCTTTCCCGCTGGCGGCCGGCGCCGGCGTGATGGTCGCCTACACGCTGCTGGGCAGCACCTGGCTGATCATGCGCACCGAAGGTGAACTGCAGCAGCGCATGATCAAGCTGGCGCGGCCCGCCGGCTTGCTGCTGCTGGCCGCCATCGTCGGCGTCAGCGTCTGGACGCCGCTGTCCCAGCACCAGGTCGCCGAACGCTGGTTCAGCTTCCCCAACATGCTATTCCTGTCGCCGGTACCGCTGCTGGTGGCGGGCGCCGTCGTGCTGCTGCTGTGGTCGCTCAAGCGCGATCCCTACCGCTTGCCCTTTATCGCGGCCCTCGCGCTGGTCCTGCTCGGCTACACGGGCATGGCGATCAGCATCTGGCCGCACATCGTGCCGGCATCGATCACGATCTGGGAAGCGGCCTCGCCCCCGGCCACCCAGGGTTTCGCGCTGGTCGGGACGCTGATCGTGCTGCCCTGCATCCTGATGTATACGGTGTGGAGCTATTACGTCTTCCGCGGCAAAGTTTCTGGGAAGGAAGGGTATCACTGATGCGCGCGCTGTGGATGCGCCGGGTCGGCTGGCTGCTGGCGCTGTGGCTGGGCGGGGTGGCGGCGCTGGGCGCGGTGGCCCTGTTGCTGCGTGTGCTCATGCATGCGGCGGGCATGCGCTGACCCCGGGGCGAGGCGCTTCATGGAAGGCGGTTCAACCGTGCGCGTCCCGTCGGTACGAGCGTCTACACTTTCCGTACAAATTTATTAACGGGAGAGTCATGTCCTTGCAGCAGCCAGACGCATCCGTCAGCCTGCCCCTTGCCGGCGAAGACCAGGCGCGTGCCGATTTCTACGCCTTGCTGGCGCGCCTGCTGCTGGCGGCGCCGGATGCCGGCCTGCTGGCGGCCCTGGCGCAGGCCGAGCCGGTATCCGCCGAGGGTGAGTACACGCTGGAAGACGCCTGGCTGAAGCTGACGCAGGCTGCCAGCGTGATCGATGCCGGCGCCGCCGACGACGAGTTTTCCCTGCTCTTCCTCAGTACCGGCAACCCGCTGCTGAATCCCTTCGCTTCCTTCTACCTGACCGGCCACCTGAACGACGTGCCCCTGGTCCGCCTTCGCCACGACCTGGCCCGCCTGCGCCTGGCGCGCGCGCCCGGCGCAGGGGAGTCGGAAGACCACCTCGGTGCCTTGTGCGAAACCATGCGCATGCTGATCCAGGGCGCGCCCGGCGTGCCGAGGCAGCCCCTGCTGGCGCAGAAACAGTTTTTCGAAGCCCATCTCCGCCCGTGGTACGCAGCCTGTCTGGCCGACGTCGCCCGGGCCGAGGGAGCAAACTTCTACCGCGTCGTGGCCGCCGTGGCCGACGCCTTCCTGTCGATCGAGGCCCAGGCCTTTGCGGTGCTGGACGTCGACGATCTCGTTGCAGCTTGAGGATGAACATGGACAAAGATCAGAAACCCGACCCCACCCGGAGAAGCCTGCTGAAAGCCGCACCGCTGGGTGCCCTGGCGGTGGCGGCCGCCGCCGGCGCAAAGGAAGCCGAAGCCCCGGCGCCGGTGCCTGTACAGGCCGACGCCAAGCCGCGCGGCTATCACGAAACCGAACACATCCGTAATTACTACCGTACCGCCGCTTACTGGTAAAGATAAGGAATCGTCATGACCCTGGTGAAAACATCGCGCGACAGTGGCCGTAGTGATAACACTAAGAGACGTCGCTTCCTGGTCGGGGCCGGCGTCACCGCGGGCGCCGGCGCACTCGCGCGCCACCTGCCGCTGAACGTGATGCAGCCGGCCACCGCCGCCGAACCGGCGCAGGCCGAACCGAAGACCGAAATCAAGCACACCGTCTGCAGCCACTGCTCGGTCGGCTGCTCGGTCGAGGCCGTGGTCAGCAACGGCGTCTGGGTGCGCCAGGAAGCCGCCTTCGACTCCCCCATCAACATGGGCGCCCACTGCGCCAAGGGTGCGTCGGTGCGCGAACACGGCTTCGGCGAGCACCGCCTGCGCTACCCGATGAAGCTGGTCAACGGCAAGTACGAGCGTATTTCCTGGGACCAGGCGGTCAACGAAATCGGCGACAAGCTGCTGCAGCTGCGCCAGCAGTCCGGCCCCGATGCGCTGATGCTGATCGGCAGCTCGAAGCATAGCAACGAGCAATCCTACCTGCTGCGCAAATGGGTCTCGTTCTGGGGCAGCAACAACTGCGACCACCAGGCGCGTATCTGCCACTCGACCACGGTCGCCGGCGTGGCCCAGACCTTCGGCTACGGGGCGATGACGAATTCCTTCAACGACCTGCATTACAGCAAGGCCGTGCTCTTCATCGGTTCGAATCCCGCCGAGGCCCACCCGATCTCGATGCTGCACTTCCTGCACGCCAAGGAACTGGGCGCGAAGATGATCGTGATCGATCCGCGCTTCACCCGCACCGCGCGCTTTGCCCACCACTACGTGCGCGTGCGGCCCGGGACCGACATCCCGCTGGTGTGGGGCATCGTGTGGCACATCTTCGCCAACGGCTGGGAAGACAAGGAATTCATCGCCGCCCGCACCTACGGCATGGAAGACGTGCGCAAGGAAGTCGCCAAATGGACGCCGGACAAGGTCACCGATGTGACCGGCGTGCCGGAAGCGGCGGTGCGCCAGGCGGCCGAAATGCTGGCCACCAACCGGCCCTCGTCGGTGGTCTGGTGCATGGGCATCACCCAGCACCACGTCGGCACTGCCAACGTGCGCGCGCTCTCCATCCTGCAACTGGTGCTGGGCAATATCGGCAAGCCGGGCGGCGGTGCCAACATCTACCGCGGCCACGACAACGTGCAGGGCGCCACCGACGTCGGCCCCAACGGCGATTCGCTGCCGGGCTATTTCGGCCTGGCCGAGGGGGCCTGGAAGCACTTCGCCAATGTCTGGGGCGTCGACTACGAATGGGTCAAGTCGCGCTTCGGGTCCAAGGAATTGATGGAAAAGCCGGGCATCACCGTGTCGCGCTGGTTCGACGCCGTGCTCGAGGAAAACAAGTACGTCGACCAGCCGAGCAACCTGAAGGCGGTGATCTACTGGGGTCACGCGCCCAACAGCCAGACCCGCCTGCCGGACATGAAGGCGGCGATGCAGAAGCTCGACATGCTGGTGGTGGTCGACCCGTATCCGAGCATGACCGCCTCGATGCACGGACGCCAGGACGGCGTCTACCTGTTGCCGGCGGCCTCGCAGTTCGAATCCCAGGGTTCGGTGACGGCATCGAACCGCTCGATCCAGTGGCGCGAGCGCGTGATCCAGCCACTGTTCGAGTGCAAGACCGACCATGAAATCATGTACCTGTTCGCCAAGAAGCTCGGTTTCGCCGACGAACTGGTGAAGAACATCAAGGTTGTGCACAACGAGCCGGTCATCGAAGACATCCTGCGCGAGATCAACCGTTCGTGCTGGACCATCGGCTACACGGGCTGCTCGCCCGAGCGCCTCAAGCTCCACATGCAGAACAAGCACACCTTCAACCCGACCACGATGCGCGCCGACGATGGCCCGTGCAAGGGCGATTACTACGGTTTGCCGTGGCCTTGCTGGGGCACGCCGGAAATGAAGCACCCGGGCACGCCCATCCTGTACGACTTGAACAAGTCGGTAGCCGAGGGCGGCTTGCCCTTCCGCGCCAACTGGGGCGTGGAACACAATGGCGAGAGCCTGCTGGCGGCCGACGGCTCGTTCACGAAGGACAGCGAGATCGACACCGGCTATCCCGAGTTCGACCACGTGTTCCTGAAAAAGCTGGGCTGGTGGGACGACCTGACGCCGGAAGAAAAGATCGCCGCCGAGGGCAAGAACTGGAAGACCGACTTGTCCGGCGGCATCCAGCGTGTGGTGATTTCGCACGGTTGCGCCCCCTACGGCAATGCGCGCGCCCGGGCGAACGTCTGGAACTTCCCGGACCCGGTACCGACCCACCGCGAACCCCTGCTGTCGCCACGGCGCGACCTGGTGGCCAAATACCCGACCTACGACGACAAGGCCGCCTTCCTGCGCCTGCCGACGCTGTACAAATCGGTGCAGGAGGTCGACTTCTCGAAGGACTTCCCGCTGATCATGACCTCGGGCCGCCTGGTCGAGTACGAGGGCGGCGGCGAAGAAACCCGTTCCAACCCGTGGCTGGCCGAGCTGCAGCAGAACATGTTCTGCGAAGTCAATCCCGAGGATGCGGCCCAGGTCGGCGTCAAGCTGGGCGACTTCATGTGGGTCGAGACCCCGACCGGCGCCCGCTTGAAGCTGATGGCGATGGTGACCCAGCGCGTGCCGATCGGCATCGTCTGGATGCCTTTCCACTTCGGTGGCTGGTGGATGGGCGAGGATCTGGAAAAATACTATCCCGAGGGTGGCGCGCCGGCGGTGCGTGGGGAGGCCGTGAATACCGGCTGGACCTACGGCTACGACGCGGTGACGATGATGCAGGAAACCAAGGTATCGCTGTGCCGCCTGGTACGGGCGTAAGAAGGAGCTGACATGACCGCAAGAATGAAGTTTATCTGCGACACCGAGCGCTGCATCGACTGCAATGGTTGCGTGACCGCCTGCAAGAACGAACACGAAACCCCGTGGGGCGTGAACCGCCGCCGTGTGGTCACCATCAACGACGGCATCCCCGGCGAGCGTTCGGTCTCGGTGGCCTGCATGCACTGCACCGACGCCCCCTGCCTGGCGGTGTGCCCGGTGAACTGCATCTACCACACCGAGGATGGCATCGTGCTGCACTCCAAGGACCAGTGCATCGGCTGCGGCTATTGCTATTACGCCTGCCCGTTCGGCGCACCGCAGTTCCCGGAAACAGGCCTGTTCAACCACCGCGGCAAGATGGACAAGTGCACCTTCTGCGCCGGCGGCCCGGAACCGGACACCTCGGACGCCGAGTTCAAGAAATACGGCCGCAACCGCATCGCCGAAGGCAAGCTGCCGGCCTGCGCCGAAATGTGCGGCACCAAGGCCCTGATCGGCGGCGATGCCGAGGTGATCGCCGACATCTATCGCCAGCGCGTGGAAACCCGCGGCTATGGCCCGGAACTGTGGGGCTGGAAGATCGCCTACGGCAAACCGAAGCGCGGCGGCGACATCAAGGCCACCGGCAATGCGCCGCGCGAGAACCAGAACCTGAAGGATTCGCAAAACGACGCAGGGAGGCTGCCGACATGAAACCGATCCGCCTGTTGATATCGCTGGCGCCGCTGTGCATGCTCGCCGGTTGCCTGGAAGTCGAGCAGCACCCGAACTGGGTCAAGGGCCAGTACGCCGGCAAGCAGGACAACCGGCCGTTCGAAGTGCATTTCCACAAGGACAGGCTGTCGTGGTGGGGCACGATTGCCAACCGCAACATGCACCAGAATGAGTACAACCGGGCCAACCCGTAAAGGAAACGACATGCGAACCGATATGCGCGCCGCTGTAAGCCCGATCGGGTGGGCGATCCGGCTTGCCCTGCTGGCGATGATCCTGTTTACCTTCGCGGCCCATGCAGGCGTGCCGAACAACCGAGCCGAGCCGGCCTACGCCGAAGAGCAGACCATGCTGCAGGTGGAGCAGGATGCCCGCGTGCCCGAGCCGACCGCGGCCAACAAATCCTCGGGCCGGGTCCACATCGACCGCCACTACCTGGGCCAGTACGGCAGCACCGAAGCCAATGTGATAGTCCAGCGCGGCGGCAACCAGTGGCGCGTCTGGCGCAACGGCCCGGTCGCGACCACCATGGGCAGCCTGCTGGTGCTGGCGATCGTCGTCATCTTCGTGTTCTACCGCATGGTCGGCCCGGCACGCACCGACGCCCCCGATACCGGGCGCCGCATCCAGCGTTTCAACGGCTGGGAGCGCTGGGTGCACTGGGCCACCGCGATCAGCTTCGTGATCCTGGCCGTCACCGGCCTGCTGCTCACCTTCGGCAAGAAGCTCCTGATTCCGCTGTTCGGCCATGACGTGTTCGCGTTTTTCGCCTATGTCTCCAAGTACATCCACAACTTCCTGGGCCCGCTGTTCATCGTCTGCTCGGTGCTGATGTTCTTCACTTTCCTGCGCCGCAATTTCCCGCGCAAGATCGACTGGCTCTGGGTCAAGCAGGGCGGTGGGCTGGTGCAGCACAAGCACGTCCCGGCCGGCTTCTTCAACGCCGGCGAGAAGGCCTGGTTCTGGTTCGGCGTGACCTTGCTGGGCCTGGTGATGTCGGTCAGCGGCCTGATCCTGGACTTCATCGGCTACGGCCAGACCCGCTACATGCTGCAGGTGGCCAACTACCTGCACATGATAGGCGCCACCTTCTACATCGTCGCGGGCATGGGCCACGCCTTCATCGGCACCTGGGGCACCCCGGGCGCCTACGAGGCGATGCGCCACGGCACCGTCGACGAAGCCTGGGCCAAGGCCCATCACCGCGTCTGGTACGAGGAAGTGAAGGCCGGCGTGCCGCCCGGTACCCTGGATAACCAGATCCCGCCGGATGCGCCGCCCCCGGACAGCCCGCCGCCCGCCGGTGGCATGCGGCCGCATCCCGGCCCGGCACATTGAGGACCGCAGCATGAAGGCATTCACTCTATCGATGGCTGGCGCGCTGCTGATGGTGGCATTGGCCGCTTGCAAGGAACATGGCGACGGCGCCCAGATCAAGACGAAATTCCCCGGCATGGTGAGCGCTGGCGGCGGCACCAGCGGCCAGGTGATGGCGGCCCACGGCGGCCCCAAGACCGACGCCACCTACGCCGGCGGCACGCCGGGTATCGCGGGCGGTGCCGGCGGCAACACCGGCGGTGCCGGCACCGGCGGCACGACCACCGAGACCGGCCAGGGCCCGAGTTCGGGCGTCAGCAACCCCGGTGCCGCCAGCGGCACCACCCAGCAGCAGACCGGCGACAACAAACCGGCAGCTGCCGCGCCCACCCCCGAATCCGGCAACGCGGCGCCGCAGCCGGCCGCCGCCCACCGCGACCAGGGCGCCAGCCAGGCCGCCCCGGGACGTTGAGGAGCATAGGCATATGATGACGATCAGACAGATCATGCTTGCGGCGGCCCTGCTGGCCGCTGGCACGGCCTGGGCCGCACTGCCGGCCCCGAGCCCGGCCCAGCAGCAGGCTGCGGCCGCCAAGAAGGAAAAGGAGGCCGCCCAGGCCGCCAAGGACAAGGCCAGCCTGACGGCGTCCATGGATGCGGTCAGCACCCGCTGGCGCGGGCGCGCCGCCCAGCAGGGCTGGAAGACGCATCCGCCGGTGGCGATCGCCGCTGCGGCAGCACCTGCTGCTGCCGGTGGTGCCGGTGGTGCCGGTGCAGCCGCACCCGCAGCCGCACCTGGCGCGGGCGGCGCCGTCACCGCCGCCGGTGCCGGCGGCCAGCAGTCCGGACAGTTGCCGGCGTCGGCCGCCAACCCCATCGTCAAGAGCGAGAAATTCGGTACCGCGCCGCCGAGCGAAGACTACAAGGCCGGCCCGACCAAGGCTTTGCCGCGGGGTGCGGCGCCGACGGTCCAGAAGGGATTGCCGACAGACGTGAGCAAAAAATGAAAATGGGAAGCATGCCGATCGCGGTGCTGATGCAGCGCCGCACCGTTCAGCACCGCTGGGCCGACGAGGCCTGGTCGGCCGTCGGCATCGTGCCCGACCGCGGCAACCTGCCGCCGGTCCAGATGCTGAGCCAGAGTCCGGAGCGCGATTATTACCTGGTGTCCGGCCTCGAGCTGGAACTGTATCCGGACGAGAACGAAGGCTATTACGAGAACTGCATGGCCCCGGAATCGAAGGTGTTCGTGCTGTGGCGCATGGAAGAGGGCAAGGCCATGCCGGTGCGCGCCTCGGTCAGCTACGTCGAGGGCACGCGCATGTTCGACTCGGGCGAAAACGCCGACGGCGTCGACATGCCGGCCGAAGTCTATGCCTGGGTCGCCGGCTACCTGCGCGAACACTACCAGCCCAAGCCGCGCCGCGGCCGCCAGCACGGATGACGGCGGATTCCATGGCCGACGAAGGCGAAGGCTTCCTGCGGCGCTGGGCGCGGCGCAAGACCGAAACCACGCAAGGGATAGCACCGGTCGCGGGACCGACGCCCACGCCGGTGCCGGTGCCGGTCGAGCTGCCGGCAGCCGTCGAGGCCATGCCCCCGGCGGCTGTGGAAGCCGACCCGCTACGCCAGCCAACCATGGACGACGTCGCGCAACTGACCTCCGACTCCGACTTTTCCGCCTTCGTCGCCCGCGGCGTCGACCAGGCGGTACGCCGCAGCGCCCTCAAGAAACTGTTCGCCGACCCGCATTTCAAGGTACTCGACCGGCTCGACATGTACATGGACGACTACACGAAGCCGAGCCCGATGCCGGACGGGATGCTGGCGTCCCTGAAGCACTCGAAAAGCTTCTTCGACAGCATCGTCAAGGACGTCGAGGCCCTGGCCGATGCCGCTTCGGATACCACCCGCGATACCATAACAACGACAACACCCCCACCTGAACAAGAGAGACCATGAATATCCGTTTCATCGAAGGGCAGGGCGCCGATCCGGAGCAGGAGCGCCGCAACGCCCTGGCCAAGGTCGCCGCCATCGTCGCACTGGATGCCCAAGGCATGCCGGATGCGATCGACAGCGTCGGCTACCGCTCGGCCGGCAAGACCCTGATCGTCGGCGCCGCCCGCGACGTGCTGCCCCAGGCCGACAAACTGGCCACCGTACTGCCGGTCACGGTGCTGCTGACCGATGGTGCCGGGGGCGAGCGTCCCGGCCTGCGCATCTACCCGGTGTTCGAAGCCCGCGCCCTGGTGCTGAGCGGCTGGCTCGGCGCCTTCCACGCCACATGGCAATCGCAGGGGCAAGCGCCGCGGCAGGAACGCTTCGACCTGGTGCTGGACCTCGGCGCCAGCCCGCAGATCGCCGCCCACCAGAAACCGCACGGTTACCATGCGCCCGGCGCGGATGAGGCGGCCCGTGCTGCTGCGCTCGAGGCGCTGGTCGACATGGTCGGCGACTTCGAAAAGCCGAAATACTTCGCCTATAAAGAGCGCCTGTGCGCCCACAGCCGCAACAAGCGCACCGGTTGCAACGCCTGCATCGACGTCTGCTCCGCGCGCGCCATCGAAGGCGCCGGCGATCTGGTCAAGGTCAATCCCTATCTGTGCGCCGGCTGCGGCGCCTGCTCGACCGTATGCCCGACCGGTGCCATGGCCTATGCCTATCCTGGCGCCCCGCACACTGGTGGCCGCTTGAAGGCGCTGCTGCAGGCGTATTTCGAGGTCGAGGGCAGCGAGCCGGTGGTCTTGCTGCACAGCGAACCGGGCGGCCATTTGCTGGCGAAGCTGTCCGAGCCGGTACCGTCGCGCGTGCTGCCGGTGGCGCTGCACCACGCGGCATCGACCGGCATCGAGGTCTGGCTGAGCGCGCTGGCCTATGGCGCCAGCGGCGTCACCGTGCTCATGACCGATGACGATGCGCCGCAATACACGGCGGCGCTCGACCAGCAGATGCAATTTGCCCAGGCGGTAATGGATGGCCTGGGCTATGCCGGACCGCACCTGCAATTACTGCGCGTGCAAAGCGCCGACGAGCTGGCGCTGGCCCTGCATCACGCGCCGCGCGGCGAGGTGCCCATGAAGCCGGCCGGTTACAACATCGCCGCCGACAAGCGCAATACGCTCGATTATGCGCTCGACCATTTGTACAAGCACGCGCCGCAGCAGGTGCTCGAGATCGCCTTGCCTGCGGGCGCTCCGTTCGGCGCGCTGGCCGTCAACCGCGACACCTGCAGCCTGTGCATGTCCTGCGTCGGTGCCTGCCCGGCGGCGGCCCTGCAGGATGGCCAGAACGCGCCCCAGCTGCGCTTCATCGAAAAGAACTGCGTCCAGTGCGGCCTGTGCGCCGATACCTGTCCGGAAAACGCGATCGCGCTGGTGCCGCGCCTGTCGTTTGCCGAGTCGCGCAAGCAGCCGGTGCTGCTCAACGAAACCCAGCCTTTCCACTGCATCCGCTGCAGCAAGCCCTTCGGCACGCTGAAGATGATCGAAAGCATGCTGGGACGCCTGGCCTCGCATCCGGCCTTCGCCGACAAGCTCGACCGCATGAAGATGTGCGGCGATTGCCGCGTGATCGACATGCTGCAGCCGCAGGACGAAATGAAGGTGACGGCGCTGCGGCGCGAGTAAAACTTCCCCTGTGCGTGCGCCGTGGCAGAATGGTGCAGCAAGGATGAACCGCAGAGTTCACGACCCGACACCACGCACAGGAGACAGCCATGACCACATCCCCGAGCGCGCGCTTCATGGCGGCGCGCGACTTCCTCCAGCAGCACCGCAGCGACTACGACACCGCCTATGCCGACTACCGCGCCCCGGAACTGATTGAATTCAATTGGGCGCTCGATTATTTCGACGTCCAGGCCCGGGGCAACGATATCGCCGCCCTGTGGGTGGTCGAGGAAGACGGCAGCGAACGCACGATCAGCTATGCCGACATGGCGGCCCGTTCGTCGCAGGTGGCCAACTGGCTGCGCGATTGTGGCGTGGGACGCGGCGACCGCATCCTGCTGATGCTGCCCAACCGCGTCGAGCTGTGGGAGATCATGCTGGCCGGGATCAAGCTCGGCGCCGTGCTGGTGCCGACCACGATGCTGGTCTCGAGCAGCGACCTGGAAGACCGCATGGAAAGGGGCCACATCCGCCACGTGATCGCGCAGGCCTCGGAAACGCACAAGTTCGCGGCGCTGGACGGCGATTACACCCGCATCGCGGTCGGTGCTGCCGTCGACGGCTGGCGTGGTTTCGAGGACAGCGCGCATGCCGCAGCCGCCTTCGCCCCGGATGGCATCACAATGGCCGCGGATCCTCTGCTGTTGTACTTCACCTCCGGCACCACGGCCAAACCCAAGCTGGTGCTGCACAGCCACCAGAGCTATCCGGTCGGCCACCTGTCGACCATGTACTGGATCGGCCTGCAGCGCGGCGACGTCCACTGGAACATCAGTTCGCCCGGCTGGGCCAAGCACGCCTGGAGCTGCTTCTTCGCGCCCTGGAATGCCGGCGCCACTGTCTTCGTCTACAACTACGAGCGCTTTTCCGCGCGCGCCTGCCTCGACACGGTCGTGCGCTGCGGCGTGACCTCGCTGTGCGCGCCGCCGACGGTCTGGCGCATGATGATCAAGGAAGACTTGCGCGCCTGGCAGCCGCCGCTGCGCGAACTGGTCGGCGCCGGCGAGCCGCTGAACCCGGAAGTGATCGAGCAGGTCGAGCGCGCCTGGGGCATCCGCATCCGCGACGGCTACGGCCAGTCCGAGACCACCTGCCAGGTCGGCAATTCGCCGGGACAGCCCGTGAAGCCGGGATCGATGGGGCGGCCGCTGCCGGGCTACCGCATCGAACTGCTGGATATCGACGACCAGCCGGCCGCGGAAGGCGAGATCGCGATCGTGCTCGATCCCGCGCCGCTCGGCCTGATGCTGGCTTACGAAGGCGACGAAGCCAAGACGGCGGACGTGATGCGCGCCGGCCGCTACCACACCGGCGACAGCGCCACGGTCGACGGCGATGGTTATTATTTCTATGTCGGCCGCAACGACGACGTCTTCAAGTCCTCGGACTACCGCATCAGCCCCTTCGAACTGGAGAGCGTGCTGATCGAGCATCCGGATGTGGTGGAGGCCGCCATCGTGCCCAGCCCCGACCCGCTGCGCCTGTCCGTGCCCAAGGCCTTCATTTCACTGCGCCCCGGCGTGGAGCCGACGCGCGAACTGGCGGCCGCCATCTTCGCCTTCACGCGCGAGCGGCTGTCGCCCTATAAACGCATCCGCCGGCTGGAATTTGCCGAGCTGCCCAAGACCATCTCCGGCAAGATCCGGCGTGTGGAATTGCGCAAGGCCGAGGCGGCGGGCGGACGGGAAGGCGTGGAGTATCGGGAAGAGGATTTCACAAGCTGAATGCGCGGCCGGCCGGCAGCTGTCCGCTCGGAAGCGGAGGCTAGGCTGCCAGGGCAAGGCCGTACGCGGCGTCATTGGCAGATGCGCCGCGCATCCGCACCGGCACCGACTCGCGCACCGACACCGGCTGCTCGCCAGCCAGCAAGCTCACCATCGCCGGCACGTCGCGGCCATTGATCGCCGCCTGGAAGCGCAGCACCAGCTCGCGGCACAGCTTCTCTTCTGGCGCGGTTTCATCCTGCAGCGTGCGCAGCCGCCGGCGCGCCCGTGCCAGGTACTGGCGCGCATTCACCGCGCCTGTCCCGAGCACCGCCGCGATGTCGGCATGTGCGCAATCGAATACCTCATGCAGCACCAGTGCCAGCCGTTCCGCCGGCGACAGGCGGGCCAGCATCCGTGCCAGCGCGTCGGCCAGGTCCGCGCGGCGCAGCAAGCCATCCTCCGGCGGCGCGGGCTGCGCGTCGGGCAGCAGCTCCATGGCCGTCTGCGCCGCCACCGCATCGCGCCGCTGTTGACGCAGGCGATCGATCGACTGGTGCTGCACCACCGTGGTCAGCCAGGCCGCCGGCGTCGCCAGTGCGGCCTGGTCGATGCGGTGCCATTTGATGAAGCAATCCTGCACGATGTCTTCGGCCTCGGCTTCGCTGCCGACGATGCGGCGGCTGATCGACGTCAGGCGCGGGCGCAGCTGTTCGAAGAGAGCGCCGCCGGTGTCGGGATTGAAGGGCATCGCAAGTCTCCTGTCGCGGGTTGGTGGGGACTTGACGCAGGGTGGAGGGCGGATGTGACACGCCGGGGCTATATTTTTGCACTCGTCACGTTCCAGCGGCTGGCGAGCGTCAGGCGTCCAGTCACTCCACTCTACCTCGAAAGGACGCACATGAGTTCACCTATCCCCCAGGGCCTCGGCCTGGTCCCCACTGTTGTCGAACAGACCGGACGCGGCGAGCGCGCCTTCGACATCTATTCCCGCCTGCTGCAGGAGCGCGTGGTCTTCCTGGTCGGCGAAGTGACCGAGCAGTCGGCCAACCTGATCGTCGCACAGCTACTGGTGCTGGAGTCGGACAATCCCGACAAGGATATCGCGCTCTACATCAACTCCCCCGGCGGCTCGGTGTATGCCGGCATGGCGGTCTACGACACCATGCAGTTCATCAAACCGGACGTATCGACCCTGTGCACCGGTTTCGCCGCCAGCATGGGCTCCTTTTTGCTGGCTGCGGGCGCCATCGGCAAACGCTATGCCTTGCCCAACGCCCGCATCATGATCCACCAGCCGCACGGCGGTTCGCAGGGTGTGGCGTCCGATATCGAGATCCAGGCGCGCGAGGTGCTGTACCAGCGCCAGCGCCTGAATACCCTGCTGGCCGAACGCAGCGGGCAGACGCTGGCGCGGGTCGAAAAGGATTCCGACCGCGACAATTACATGTCGGCCCAGGAAGCCGCGGATTACGGGATCATCGACCGCGTGCTCACCTCCCGCGCAGGCGCCTGAGTTTTCCGGAGCCGTGTGGCATCGATGCTGCAATTTGGGCAATAATATGGACAGTCTGCATCCCCAACCGACCCTAGTCCATCCCCGAGCCCATGAGCCCCTCCGTCAAAACGGCAACACCGCAACTGTATGAAGTCAGAAAGTCCCCGGTCCACGGCAACGGCGTGTTTGCGCTGGCCGACATTGCGGCCGGGGACCGCATCATCGAGTACCGCGGCGAACGCATCTCCTGGGATGAGGCCACCCAGCGCGCCGAGGAGCGCGGCGGGCCGGTCAACCACACCTTTTATTTCAGCCTGGCCGACGGCCGCGTGATCGACGGCGGCAAGCGCGGCAACGATGCCCGCTGGATCAACCACGCCTGCGAGCCGAATTGCGAAGCCTTCGAGGACGACGGCAAGGTCTACATCCATGCGATGCGCAATATCGCGGCCGGCGAAGAGCTGAACTACAATTATGCGTTGATTTACGATGAACGCCATACGCCGGCCCTGAAGCGCCTGTTCGCATGCCGCTGCGGCACCCCCGGCTGCAGCGGCACGATGCTCGCGCCCAAGCGCCGTGCCAGGAAAAACCAGGAAAGCCTGTCATGAAACCCGTCGTCCGCAGCCTGCTTGAAACCGACCTGTATAAATTCACGATGTGGCAGGCCTTCCTGCACATGCACCCGAACTCGGTCGGTGAGTACGAATTCAAATGCCGCAACACGCCGGCCTATCCGCTGGCCGAGCTGAAGGAAGAAGTCGAGCGCGAGCTGGATTATCTGTGCACGCTGATGTTCAGCGAAGACGAGATCGAGTATTTGCGCTCGCTGCGCTTCATCAAGAGCGATTTCGCCGACTTCCTGACCCTGTTCCGTTTCCAGCGCAAATTCATCCACGTCGAGACCGAGGGCGAGCACCTGCGGATCCGCGCCAGCGGCCCGATCGTGCATGTGATGGGTTTCGAGATTTTTGTCCTCTACATCGTCAACGAGCTGTATTTCCGCCGTTTCGACCAGGCCGCGGCGATTGCGGAAGCGCGCAAGCGCCTGGCGCAGAAGATCGACGAACTGCGCGCTTTCGACCAGGAGCCGAAGCGCCATAACCCCTTCGAGTTCTTCGACTTCGGCGTGCGCCGCCGCTTTTCCGGCGACTGGCAGGAAGAAGCAGTGGCCACGCTGGCGCGCGAGCTGCCGCAATTCTTCCGCGGCACCTCGAACGTCTACCTGGCCAAGAAACTGAAACTGGTCCCGATCGGCACCATGGCCCACGAATACATGCAGGCCTTCCAGTCCTTCGACGTGCGCCTGCGCGATTTCCAGAAAAAGGCACTCGAGGACTGGGTCATGGAGTACCGCGGCGACCTCGGTACCGCGCTGACCGACGTGGTCGGCATGGACGCTTTCCTGCGCGACTTCGATCTGTACTTCGCCAAGCTGTTCGACGGCCTGCGCCACGATTCCGGCGACCCCGTGGAGTGGGGCGAAAAAGCCATCGCCCACTATGCCAAGCTGCGTATCGACGCCCGCACCAAGCGCCTGGTCTTCTCCGACGCCCTGACCGTACCCAAGGCATTGAACCTGTACCGCCATTTCGCCGACCGCGTGCAGACCGGCTTCGGCATCGGCACCAAGCTGACCAACGATACGCAATTCGATCCGATCAATATCGTGATGAAGCTGGTGCGCTGCAACGGGCAGGCGGTGGCCAAGCTGTCGGATTCGCCGGGCAAGGGCTTCAGTACCGACGAGACCTTCATTGCTTATCTGCGGCAGGTGTTCGATCAGCGGATCTGACAGCCGGGTGGGGCCTAGCGCGGCGCCGCCACCAGCATCATCAGCGCCGTCCCCAGCAAGACCACGCTGAAGCACAGGCGCAGGCGCGCCGCCGAGAACCGGTGCGCCAGCGCCACGCCCCAGGACACGCTCAGCACCCCGCCCAGCCCCATCGGCAAGCCCGTGTGCCAGTCGACGTGGCCGCCCTGGGCGTAAGCGATCAGCGCGATCGTTGCGCCCGGTGCCGCCAGCGCCAGGCCGATGCCCTGGGCGCGGGTCTGCTTCAGGCCGAACAGGCTGACCAGCGCCGGCACCACGATCAGGCCGCCGCCGACGGTGAAGATGCCCGACATGGCGCCGCTGAACATCCCCAGCACCGGCAGTGCCGCGCGCGGCATCGGCCTGGCGGGCGCGGCCTCCTCGCCGGTCGTGGCCCTGGGGCGGCGTCCGAAATACAAACCCAGCAGGATCAGGAAGATGGCGAAGGCGATGCGAAGGCGGCCGGCGTCGATGCCGTGGGCCAGGCGGGCGGCCAGGTAGGTGGTCACCATCGCGAACACGGCCATCGCAGCCACCGAACGCACATCGATGCGGTTGCGCTGGTGGTAGCGGAAAAAGCCGAGCAGGACGTTCGGCGCGATCATCACCAGCGCCGTGCCCTGGGCCAGGTGCTGGTCCATCCCGTACAAATAGCCGAGCACGGGGATCGCGATGAGGCCGCCGCCGATGCCGAGCAGGCCACCGACCACGCCGAGGGCGGCGCCGAGGCCGAAGTTGAAGAGGGTGGTCAGGAGGTCGGGGAGCATCGGGGCCTTGTACGCAGCGGGCAAAGCCGCCATTGTCGCAGACCCGGGCGCCGCCGTGGTAGAGCAGGGCGCTGCGGCCGCCGGCTTTGGTCTATCCTGTTCCCGGTGGTGCGCTTCCCGTGCCGATCGAAAGGAACCAACATGCCCCAGGATCAACCCGAACATGTCGCCATCGTGACCGGCGCCGCCGGCGGCATCGGTCTCGCCGTTGCGCGCCGCCTTTTGCGCGATGGCGCCGCCGTGATGCTTGCCGGCCGCCACCAGGACAAGCTGGACGCGGCGGCCGCCACGCTGGCACGCGATGCCGATCCGCAGCGCATCGCCACCGTCAGCTGCGACGTGGCGCACGAAGACCAGGTCGAGGCCGCGGTCGACGCCACCATCGCCCGCTTCGGCCATTGGAACCGGGTGGTCAACAACGCCGGCCTGATGACCTTCAAGCCGATCGAAGAACAGGGCGCCGAAGACTGGACGCGCATCCTCGGCGTCGACTTGCTGGGCGCGTTTTTCTTCACCAAGCAGGCTTTCCTCAAGATGAAGGCGGGTGGATCGATCGTCAACGTGTCGAGCGTGCATGCGGTCGAGACCGAGCCGCTGGTGGCGCCTTATGCCGCAGCCAAGGCCGCGCTGCTGTCGCTGACCCGCTCGGCGGCGCTGGAGGGCAAGCCGAAAGGCATCCGCGTGAACGCGGTGCTGCCGGGTGCGGTCGACACGCCGATGTTGTGGGACAACCCGAACGTCCGCGCCGGCATCGAAGTCATCGACAAGGCCGATGTCGGCACCCCGGACGACATTGCCGCCGCCATCGCCTTTCTGTTGAGCGACGATGCGCGCTTCGTCTGCGGCGAAGCGATGCGCGTGGATGGCGGGCGGCTGGCCCGGCTCTAGCGCGGCGTCCGGGGAGGGATGCTACACCGGCGCCAGCGCCTCTTCTCGATCGTCCTGCATGACTTCGACACCGTCCGCCGACCTTCATTTCCGCAGTTACGGCCAGGTCCGCGCATCGGACCGGCACGACTTCGCCCAGCTGGTGCTGCCGCTGAGCGGTACGCTGCTGCTCGACACCCTTGCGCTGGACACGCCGCGTCCGGCCTCGCGCCTGGCCGCGCTGATGGCACGCGTCGAAGCCGATCCCGGGCAGCCGTGGACCACCGAGGCAATGGCCGTGGCCACCGGCCTCAGCGTCAGCCGCCTGCATGCGCTGTTCCGCGAAGAACGCGATACCAGTCCGCATGCCTGGTTGCTGGACCTGCGCCTCGCGCGCGTGCGCACCTGGCTGGCGCAGACCGGATTGCCGATCGCCGAGCTGGCCCTGCGCGCCGGCTTTTCCGAGCAGAGCGCGCTGACGCGGGCGATGCGACGTGCCACCGGTCAGACACCGGCGCAGTACCGGCGCGCAGTGCGACGCGCCGCGGCCGAGAAAACGTCAAATTAGCAAAAGACGGTGTCAAGAACCTCCAGGGCGATTCGGCATAATGCCGGCCTTGGAGGTGTTTTTGTATGCAATCACGTAATTTCTTACTCGGCCTTGGCGCCGGCATCCTGGCCGGTGCCGTGTGGGGCCTGGTCTTCCTGACCCCGGAACTCACGCGCGGCTTCCTGCCGATCCAGTTGTCCGCCGGCCGCTACCTGGCCTATGGCTTGCTGGCTGCGGCGATGATCGCGCCCGCCTGGCGGCGCTTGGCCGCCACCCTCGGGTGGAAGGAATGGCGCGCGCTGCTCTGGCTCAGTTTCACGGGTAATATTCTTTACTATGTGTTCCTGGCGAACGGGGTGCGGGGCGGCGGGGTCGCGATGACTTCGCTGGTGATCGGCTTGCTGCCGGTGACGATTACCGTGGTCGGCAGCCGCGCCCAGCATGCCGTGGCCTTGCGCCGATTGCTGCCTTCATTGGTATTGAGCGCCGGCGGCCTCGCCTGCATCAGCTGGGAATCGCTGGCGGGTGCCCAGCCCGGTTCCTTGTTCGGCCTGCTGTGCGCGATCGGCGCGCTGGTGTCGTGGACCGTGTACGCGGTCGGCAACAGTCGCTGGCTGGGCCGGCTGGAGTACGTGTCGGCGCACGAATGGAGCTTGCTGACCGGCGTCGTCACCGGCGCCCAGGCGCTGGTGCTGGCGGTGCCGGCCTTTTTGCTGGCGCCGGGCGGCCATGCGACTGGCGAGTGGCTGCGCTTTGCTGCCATCATGGCTGGCGTCGCCCTGCTGTGCTCGGTCCTCGGCAACGCCCTGTGGAACCGCGCCAGCCGCCTGCTGCCGCTGACCATGGTCGGGCAGATGATCGTGTTCGAGACCTTGTTTGCGCTGCTGTACGGCTTCTTGTGGGAACAGCGCTGGCCAAGCGCGCTGGAAGCGATCGCCATGGTGCTGTTGGTAGCCGGCGTGCTGACTTGTGCGACGGCGCATCGCCAGCGCGTGAAAGACGCGGAGGCCATCCTCGTCGGCTAGCGCTGGCGCTGATGTTGCAGGTCCAGCTTCCACAAGCGCGTCGGCAGGGCCAGCGGCGCGTCGCGCCGGAAGAAGGCCGAGTCCTGGATGCGCGAGCTGGTGACGTAGAGCGCGCCGTCCGGCCCCTGGGCAAAGCTGTCCGGCCAGCGCAGGCGCGGGTCCTGGGCCACGAGGCGCAAACCGCCGCCCGGGCCCTGTGCCAGGTCGCGTGCCTTGACGGCGTTGTCTTCGATCGAGGTGATCAACAAGGTGCCGCTGCCGTTGCCATATCCGGGCACCGTGCCGATCCAGAAGCCGTCGGTGGGGCCGACCCGGCCATAGGGCTGGACGGCATACGCGACGTCGGCCCCGGCCAGGCCGCGGCCTGTCAGCACGGCGGCCGGGATCCGGTACAAGGTGGTGCCGGTGAGCGGCTTCCAGTACAGGTAGCCGTCGCCGGACAGGGCGATACTGTCCGCCGCGAACAGTACCGGGCGCCCGTCCGGGTAGCGCAGCGGTCGGCCATCGGTGCGTACCACCACGCCGGGTTCCGGCTGGGTCGACGGGTGCCCATCCAGCACCCGCCGTGCGGTGCCGCCGGCCAGGTCGACCACCACCAGCGCGCCACGCTGGCCGGAATCGGTGAGGAAAGCATGGCGGCCGTCGGGCGAGAAGCGCACGTCGTTCAGGTAGGAACCGGGAATCGCCACGCTGTCGTCGAAGCGGATTACCTGGGCCACGCGGTTGCTGGCGAGGTCGATGCGCACCAGCTTCGGCCCGCCGCGCACGATGCCGTCGATGCCGGGCGCGGCCGGATCGACGACCCACAGGTTGCCGCGCCCGTCGGCCACCACGCTTTGCACGCAGACCCAGTGATCGGCTGGGTCCAGTTCGTCGCGCCGCAGGTTACGCCAGGCATTCCATTCGGCATCGGGATAAGGCCGTAGCGTGCCGTCGGCCAGGACTTCAGCCACGGAGACCGGCGTGTCCTCGGTCCAGCGTGGAAAGTTGACGAAGATCCGTCCGCGCTCGCTGACCGCGACTCCGGTGACCTGGTGCGCGAACCCCGCCACCGGCTGCAGCGCGGCGGTACCGCTCCAGCGTGCCAGCTGTTCTTGCTGTTCTTGCTGCACTTGTGCGCTGGCGAGTCCGCTGCCGGCGGTGATGGCAAGCACCATCGTAAAGACAATCGCCAACACGATGAACAAATACCGGAATGTCGATCTCATCTGTGCCTCCGTCCTGGAAACAGCCCCGATGAGAAAATTCTGTCATGCCGCCGTTCACCGGTTTATAGGCGCTCGCTGAATCGGGATGCGGAATTGAATCTGATAGTGGTAAATACTCCTAGCCAGAATGGTCGGCCCTTAGCGCTTCGCGAATCAAAAAAGGCGTAAAGACATGCCGTCGAACTAATAAGATGTTATATCGTCCGGTACCGCCGATTGTGGCAGATCGCCCACAATCGGGCCGTCCCGACGCCAGGGCAGAGCGGGGAGCTTCGCGTGTCAACGGCGCCGTGATTCGGCCTCGACAAGTAAAATATCGTTTTTCGCTCGCAGCACCTACCCCATCCCATGCCAGATACATTGACTTTCCTCGACGGCGGCGGCCAGACCGCAGAACTGATCCGCGACTTCCCCTGGAGCGACACCGGACTCGGACCGATCGAGGCTTGGCCGGGCGCCTTGAAGACCGTGGTCGCGATGGTGCTGCGCTCCCCGGTACCCATCGTCACGCTGTGGCAGGCGGAAGGCTACATGATCTACAACGACGCCTATTCGGTGTTTGCCGGTGGGCGCCATCCGCAGCTGCTGGGCTCGCGCGTGCGCGAAGGCTGGGAAGAGATCGCCGACTTCAACGACAAGGTCATGAACGTGGTCATGGCCGGCGATACGCTCAGCTACACCGACCAGGAGCTGACCCTGCACCGCAGCGGCAAGCCGGAACCGGTGTGGATGAACCTCGATTACTCGCCGCTGCGCGACGAAGCGGGCCGCATCATGGGCGTGATCGCCATCGTTGTCGAGACCACGTCCAAGGTGCGCGCCGAGCGCCATATTCAGGGCGAGCGTGCACGCCTGGGCGCGATGTTCGAGCAGGCGCCCGGCTTCATGGCACTGCTGACCGGCGGCGAGCACCGCTTCGACCTCGTGAATGCCGCCTACAAGCAGCTGATCGGCGAGCGCGAGTGGGTCGGGCGCACGGCGCGCGAGGTGCTGCCCGAACTGGAAGGGCAGGGCTATTTCGAGATGCTCGACCAGGTGTATGCCAGCGGCACGGCGGTGACCGGCCAGGCGATCCCGCTCCAGCTCGACACGCGCGCGGGCACGCCGGCCGAGGTGCGTTACCTCGATTTCGTCTACCAGCCGCTGAAGGACGAACAGGGCAAGGTGTTCGGCATCTTCGTCGAAGGCGCCGACGTCAGCGAGCGCGTGCACGCCGAATCGGCGTTGCGCGAAAGCGAAGCCAAGTTCCGCACCTTCGCGCAGGCGATGCCGCACCATGTGTGGACCGCGCCGGCCGACGGCCAGCTCGACTGGTTCAACGAGCGCGTGTATGAATACTCGGGCGCGCGCCCCGGAGAGCTCGACGGCGACGGCTGGGCCGGCATCATCCACCCGGACGACATGCATGTGGTCAGTCAGCGCTGGGCCGAGGCGATCGCCGGCGGCAGCCGCTACGAAGTCGAGTTCCGCATCCGCCGCCACGACGGCGACTGGCGCTGGCACCTGGTGCGCGCGGTGCCGATGCGCGACCAGGACGGCCAGGTGATCCGCTGGATCGGCAGCAATACCGACATCGAGGAACAAAAGTCGACAGCCCAGGCGGTGTTGACCCTGAACGCCACGCTCGAAGAGCAGATCTCGACCCGCACCGCCGAACGCGACCGCATCTGGCGCCTGTCCAAGGACATCATGCTGGTGGCCGACTTCAACGGCCTGCTGAGCGCCGTCAACCCGGCCTTCACCTCGACCCTGGGCTGGCGCGAGCAGGACGTGATCGGCACCTCGCTGCTCGACCTGGTGCATCCGGACGACGTCCAGTCGACCGTCCAGCAGGTCGGTTCGCTGAGCGGCGGCGGCCACGTCTTCCGTTTCGAGAACCGCTACCGGCGCAAGGATGGCAGCTATTGCTCGCTGTCCTGGACCGCGGTGCCGGATGCGCACTACATCCACGCGATCGGGCGCGACGTCACCGCCGACCTGCAGCAGGCAGAGGCCATGCGCAAGACCGAGGCCGCGCTGCAGCAGGCGCAGAAGATGGAAACCATCGGCAAGCTGACCGGCGGCGTCGCCCATGACTTCAACAACCTGCTGCAAGTCATTTCCGGCAACCTGCAGCTGCTCGGTACGCAAATCGGCAACGTCCCCCTGGCACGGCGCCGCGTGGACAATGCGCTGGCGAGCGTCCAGCGCGGCGCCAAGCTTGCCAGTTCGCTGCTGGCCTTTGCCCGCAAGCAGCCGCTGGAGCCGAAGGTGGTCAAGGTCGGGCGCCTGATCACCGGCATGGAAGACATGCTGCGGCGCAGCCTGGGCGAGGAAATCGAGATCGAGACCGTGATCTCGGGCGGCCTGTGGAGCGCCTCGATCGACGTCGTGCAGGTCGAGAACGCAATCCTGAACCTGGCCATCAATGCCCGCGATGCCATGGAAGACTGCGCCGACGGCGCCGCCAGGCTGACCATCGAAGTCAACAATGCCTTGCTGGACGCCGCCTACTGCGCCACGCACCCGGACGTGGTGCCCGGCCAGTACGTGATGATTGCGGTCAGCGACACCGGCAGCGGCATGCCGCCCGAGGTGCTGCACCAGGCCTTCGAACCCTTCTTCTCGACCAAGGCCGAGGGCAAGGGCACCGGCCTGGGCCTGTCGATGGTGTATGGCCTGGTCAAGCAGTCCGGCGGCCACGTCAAGATCTACAGCGAGCCGGGCGAGGGCACGACCATCAAGCTCTACCTGCCGCGCTCGCGCGAGGCGGAAGACGCTTACGTGGCGCTGGACGTGCAGCCGGTGGTCGGCGGTACCGAGACCGTGCTGGTGGCCGAAGACGACGAAGCGGTGCGCGCCACCGCGGTCGACATGCTGACCGAATTGGGCTACCGCGTTCTGAAGGCGCCCGACGCCAGCGCCGCGCTGACCGTGATCGACAGCGGCGTGCCGATCGATCTGCTGTTCACCGACGTGGTGATGCCCGGCCCGCTGCGCAGCCCGGAACTGGCGCGCAAGGCCAAGGAGCGCCTGCCCGACCTGGCCGTGCTGTTCACGTCGGGCTATACGGAAAACGCGATCGTGCACGGCGGTCGCCTCGACCGCGGGGTGGAGCTGATCGGCAAGCCGTACACCAAGGAGAGCCTGGCGCGCAAGATCCGCCACGTGCTGGCCAACCAGAAGCAGAAGGCGGTGGGCAAACTGCCGGCGGCCGCACTTGCCTCGTCGTCTGCACCGGCGCAGCTGGCGGTACAGGCACCAAGAGCAGGGACCGGCAGCGGCTTGAACGTGCTGCTGGTCGAAGACGAAGGCGGCATCCGCGAGAACACCCGCGACATGATCGAATTCCTCGGTCACCAGGTCATCGCCGTCGCCACCGCGGAAGAAGCAATGGAGAAGCTGTCGCCTGAGCTTGACTTGCTGCTCACCGACATGCAGCTGCCGGGCATCCAGGGCGGCGACCTGGCCCAGCTGGCCAAGGCCCGGTTCCCGCACATCCGTGTGCTGCTGGCCAGCGGCCACGGCGGTGGGGCGGCGGTGGCCGGTGCCGGCACCCTGCCCAAGCCCTACACGCTGGAAAGCTTGCGTACGGCGCTGGAAGCGCTCAAGCCGGCGAATCCGGCAGCGGCGCCTGCTTGATGCCGGGCGCGGCCGGCGCCAGCGTGGCCAGCACGGCCAGCAGTTGCGGCAGGTCGACCGGCTTCACCAGGTGCAGCGCAAAGCCGGCGCGCCGGGATGCTTCCAGGTCCTGGCGCTGGCCGTAGCCGCTGAGGGCGATCATGGTCGCGCGCGCCGCCAGCGGCATCGCCCGCAGGCGCTGCACCAGCTGGTGGCCGTCCATGTCGGGCAGGCCGATGTCGAGCAGGCAGATGTCGACCGCCTCCGTCTCCACGCGGCGCAGGGCCGCCTGCGAACTTTCCTCCACTATCACCGTGTGTCCGCTCGACGCCAGCACGATGCCCAGCGATTCGCCGGCGTCGCGGTTGTCGTCGACGACCAGGACGCGCAGCGCCACCCGTGACGGCGCGACAAACTTGCCGACCGCCGCGGCGGGCGCCGCCACCGTGCCGTCATTCAGCAGCGGCAGCACCACATCGAAGCGGCTGCCCCGGCCCGGCCCGTCGCTGCGCGCTTCGACCCGGCCGCCATGCAGGCCGACCATGCTGCGCACCAGCGCCAGGCCGAGTCCGAGGCCGCCCTGGGCGCGATCCGGGGTGCGCCTGGCCTGGGTGAACAGTTCGAACACTTCGGGCAGCAGGGCAGCATCGATGCCGATGCCATTGTCGATCACGCTCAGGCGGATCTCGCCCGGCGCCAGCTCGGCGCCGACCTTGATCTCGCCGCCGTCGGGCGTGTACTTGGCCGCATTGTTGAGCAGGTTGACCATCACCTGAACCAGGCGCTTGCGGTCGCCGGTCACGCTCACGTGGGCCTCGCCCAGGCGCGTGGCCAGGGTGTGGCCCTTGCGTTCCACGAGCGGACGCGCCTGTTCGATGGCGGCCTGCACCACGTCGGCCAGGTCGACCGGTTCGCGTTCGAGTTCCACCAGGCCGCGCGTCACCCGCGAGACGTCCAGCAGGTCGTCCACCAGTTCCACCATGTGCTTGACCTGGCGCGCGATGACGTCGCTGGCCTGCAGGCTGCGTTTCGGATCGCCGCCCGGCAGCTTGAGGATCTGCGCCGCGGTGCTGATCGGTGCCAGCGGATTGCGCAGCTCGTGCGCCAGCATCGCCAGGAACTCGTCCTTGCGCGCGTTTGCCGCCTTCAGTTCCTCGGCTGCCAGCTTCTGGTCGTGGACGTCGGTGACGGTGCCCATCCAGCGCAGGATGCGGCCAGTCTCGTCGCGTACAGGCAGGCCGCGGTTCAGGGCCCAGCGGTACTCGCCGTCGTGGCGGCGCAGGCGGTGTTCGGACTCGAACAGGGTGCCGCTCTCCATGCTGTGCCGCCACCTGGCCTGCAAGGCGGGCAAATCGTCGGGATGGACCACGTCCAGCCACTGCATGCCGGCCAGTTCCGCTCTGGACAGGCCGGTGAACTCGCACCAGCGCCCATTGGAGTAATCGTTCTGGCCATCCGGCAGGCCGGACCACACCATCTGCGGCATGGCTTCGGTCATGGTGCGGAATTTCTCTTCGCTCTCGCGCAGCGCACGCTGGGTCCCGACCTGTTCGGTCATGTCCATGCTGACCGAGACGGCGCCACTGATCGCACCGTGCCGGTCGTGGATCGTTTCAGCACGGATCAGCAGGGTGCGCCGCTCGCCGGGCCGGCCGAAAGGCTCGATGTCGACGATGTCGGCCTCGACCCGCTCGCCGCGCAGCGCGCGCGCCGTCGCCCAGTCGGCCGCGCCCAGCGGCTTGCCCTGGCGTTCGGAGCCGTCAGCCCACCAGCCGCGCCACTCGCCGTACTCGTTCGCACCGCGCGGCATCGGATGCTCGCCCCACAGCATCTGGTTCATGCGGTTGGTGGAAGACATGGCACCCTGCGCATCGACGTAGGCGATGCCGACCGGCACCGAGCTGAGCAACGCATCCAGGCGCCGCCTTTCGGCTTCCGCCAGCGCGGCCGCGGCGCGCGCCTGGGTCTCGCTTGCCTGCAGGGCCTGCTCGGCGCGCATGCGGTCGGTGATGTCGGTGAACAGCAGCGCGACCCGGCCTTGTCCCGGATGCTCGATGCGGCTGGCGTAGGTGTTGAACCAGCGTCCCATTACCGGCGACTCCTCGACGAAGCGGCGGGCGACGCCGGTGCGCGCGATCTCGTCGTAGATGTCGATCCAGCGCTGCTCGATGTCGGGAATCAGTTCGCGCACGGTCTTGCCGACGCTGTCGACCACGCCCGTCTGGGCGGCGAAGGCCTTGTTGGCCTCGACGAAGCGGTAATCGATCGCCTTGCCGTCGCCGTCGCGGATCATGTCGATCAGGCAGAAGCCGTCGTCCATGGTCTCGATCAGCGCATGGTTGGTCTGCGCCAGGCGCTCGCGCAGCAAGTGGTCCGCGGTGACGTCGTTGCAGATCACCAGCACGCCGTGGATGCCGGATTCGTCTTCGATCGGGCTGTAGCCGTAGGTCCACCAGACGTCCTGGCGTTCGCCGTGGCGGGTCAGCGGCACCAGGCGGTCTTCGTGCCAGGTCGGCTCGCCGCCGGCCATCACGCGCTCGATGTCGGGTCCGATCAGGTGCCAGGCTTCTTCCCAGCACACGCGGCCGGGCTGGCCGATGGCTGCCGGGTGGCGTTCCGGTCCCAGGGTCTGGCGGTAGCCGTCGTTGTAGAACTGGATCAGGTCTTCGCCCCACCAGATGAACATCGGGTGATTGCTCGACAGGATCAGGCGCAGCACGGTTTTCAGCGAGGATGGCCAGGTGTCCGGCGCGCCCAGCGCACTGTTGTGCCAGTCGTGGGCGCGGATCAGGGCGCCCATTTCGCCCCCGCCTGCCAGAAAATTGAAACTCGAGTTCAAGCTGCTCCGATCGATGGTGCGGCGGCGTCCCGTTGGCCGCTACCTGAATGCAAAAGAGGCTGACTGTAACATTATTTGACGTTTGAAGGGATTGTCGTGCTTGTTCAAGACTACAGGAGCGAGCACAGCCCTTTCCCGGATCGGGCGTAGTTTCCAGGCAGTTAATAGTATGGCGGTGCGCTGGCGCACAGCCGCTGCTGCGCCAAATCCCTAGAGTCTTCTTAACGGCCATTCCGGCCACAAGGAGACTGACCATGGACTCGATCAACCGCAACCAGCCCGAAGAAAACCGCCGCGACCTGAGCGGCCTCGACGCAGTGAAACGCGTCAAGGACATGGCCGACGACGCCGAAACCTGCTTCTTCGTCACTGCCAATAGCACCGGTGAAACCAATGGCGTGCGCCCGATGAGCATTCGCCAGGCCGACGACGCCGGCAACCTGTGGTTCCTGAGCGCCAGCGACAGCCACAAGAACCACGAACTGGCCGCCAACCCGGCCGTGAAACTCTACTTCCAGGTCGGCGCCCACGCCGGTTTCCTGGAACTCGAAGGCCGCGCCGAAGTCCTGCAGGACCGCTCGCGCATCCACGAACTGTGGAATCCGCTGCTCAAGACTTGGTTCACCGAGGGCGAAGACGACCCGCGCGTGACCGTGATCCGCTTCACGCCGCAGTCGGGGTATTACTGGGACAACAAGCACGGCTCGGTCGTGGCCGGGGCCAAGGTGGCCGTGGGGGCTTTGATTGGGAAGACCCTGGATGATTCGATTGAGGGGCGGTTGACGTTTTAAGAGTTCACGCGGCCCAAAAGCCGTCGGTTCCGGCACTGCCGGAACCGCCTCCCCGCGGAGGCTGAGAGCCATGCTGGACAGCAGAATTTGGCAGCTCGGCTATATTGAAGGGCTCCAAAGATACCGACTTCGGAAGCGCAGTATGGGTTCCCGCCTTCGCGGGAACGACGGTACTTTTAATGCCGACTTTACTCGCTGAACTTTAACTTCCACAACTGCGTAGGCAGCGCCGCCGGCGCATCCGGCTTGAAGAAAGCCGAATCCTGGATGTGCGAAGTGGTCACATAGATGGTCCCGTCCGGTCCCTGGCTGAAGGTATCCGGCCAGCGCAGGCGCTCGTCCTGCACCACGATGCGCGGTTTGCCAGATGGCCCCTCGGCCAGGTCGCGCACCTTGATCGCATTGTCCTGCACCGAAGTCAGATACATGTCGTCGGTGCCACGCGCAATCAGCAAGCCGTCGTTCACACCGTTCTTTCCATAGGGTTCGACCGCCCCCGACACGTCCTCGCCACGCAGGCCGGCGCCCAGCAGCACTTCGGTAGGGATGCGGTACAGGTCGTCGCCCTTGATCGCCTGCCAGTACAGATACTTGCCGTCGCCGGACAACTCGATGCCGTCGGCCGAGAATTCCACGCCGCGGCCGTCCGGACGGCGCAGCACTTCGCCGTCGGCGCTGACGTTCAGGCCCTTCCTGGTTTGCGTGGATGGATGGCTGTCCAGCAGGCGCACGGTGGTGCCGGCGGCCAGGTCGACCACCAGCAGCGCGCCGACCACGCCGGAATCAGTGATGAAGGCATATTTGCCGTCGTTCGAGAAGCGCACATCGTTCAGGTAGGAACCTTGCGGCGCCGCGTCTTCGTCGAAGGCGATAGTCCGCTTTACCTTGTTCGAGGCCAGCTCGATCTGCACCAGCTTGGCGCCGCCGGATACCAGGTGGGCCTGGGCAGGCGCGGCCGGGTCCAGCACCCACAGGCTGCCGCGGCCGTCAGCGACGATGCTCTGCACGCAGACCCAGTGGTCCCCGGGCGATACATCATCCTTTTTGGCGTTGCGCCAGGCGTTCCATTCCTCGTCCGGGTATGGCTTGACGGTACCATCGACCAGCTCGGCCACGGAGACGGCGCTATCCTCGGTCCAGCGTGGGAAGTTGACGAAGATGCGCTTGTCCTCGGACACCGAAATGCCCGTTACCTGATGGTCGAAGGCCTGGACCAGTTCGATCGTGCATGCGCCTGCTTTCATTCTGTTTCCTTTCGTTTCATGGGATTGGATGGCGGGATGGGCTCAAGCGGCGCGCCGCTTCACCTGTAGCTTGGTGTCGTCCGGGATTTCCTGCGCCAGGCGCCCCTGCAGCATGGCCAGCACGGCGGCTTCCTCGGGCTGCAGGGCGTGCAGGTCCTCGACCAGCTTTTCCTCGGCCAGCGCGCGCAAGCCTTCCAGCATGGTGCCGTCCATGTAGGCGTCGAGCACGGCCGGATGGACGTAGCACTTGCGGCAGACCGAGGGCGTGTTGCCGAGCTTTTCGGCCACCGATTCGATGGCGCGCACCACGTTCTTCTTGGCCTGGGCTTCGGAATCGACCTTCTCGAATTCCTGCAGCGCCAGCGCCGCCAGCACCGTGCCCGACCAGGTGCGGAAATCCTTGGCCGTGTACTCCTCGCCGGTGATGTCGCGCAGGTAGTCGTTGACGTCGCTCGAATCGACCGTATGCGGTGTGCCGTCGTCGCCGACGTATTCGAACAGGTGCTGGCCGGGCAGGTCGCGCGTGCGCTGGATGATGCGCGCCAGGCGCTTGTCGTGCACCTTGACGTCGTGGTGGACGCCGCTCTTGCCGCGGAAGCGGAACTCGACCTCGCTGCCGTCGATCTTGACGTGGCGGTTGCGCAGCGTGGTCAGGCCGTAGGACTTGTTCTCGCGTGCATATTCGTCGTTGCCGATGCGGATCATGGTCGCTTCGAGCAGGTAGACGATGGTCGCCAGCACTTTTTCGCGCGGCAGTCCAGGCAGGCTGAGGGCGCGGTCGACTTCCTTGCGTATCAGCGGCAGGGCCTTGCCGAAGTTCAGCATGCGCTCGTACTTGACCTCGTCGCGCACGGTGCGCCATTTGGGGTGATAGCGGTATTGCTTGCGCCCGCGGGCGTCGCGCCCGGTGGCTTGCAGATGGCCGTTGGCCTGGGGGCAGATCCAGACATCCTGCCAGGCCGGCGGGATCACCAGTGACTTGATGCGCTTGAGCGTGGTCTCGTCCTCGACCGGGGCACCCTTGGCGTCAACGTAGCGAAAACCGTCCTTGACGGCTTCGCGCCGGATGCCGGGACGGTCATCGTGGACGTAGCGCAGGCCGGCCGCCTTGGCTGCAGCGGGCGGGTCGGCGTTGGGAATCGCTTGGGTTTCCTGCTGTGCGTCATCTTTCATGATCGGCCTCGTAGGGTGGGCTCTCCGGGCCACGCAAACGCTGGCGTCATGCGAACGTCACGCGTGGACACGGGGTGCCCACCCTACGGAAGGCGCGCCCGAGAACGCAGTCTACGCGTGGCGGATTGGTGCACACCGTACGGAAACGAACATTGCTAGCGGTACCTTGCCTCCACGAGATCGATCTCGCGCAGCAGCTTGCGTGCGATCTCGTCCGAGATTTCGCCACGGCGCCCCAGGCGCAGGATGGTGTCGCGCTCGGCGCGCAGGGCGGCGACACGGTAGTCGCGTTCGGCTTGCCGTGCTTCATGGAAATCCGGGCCGCCCTCGGTGCCATCGCCCAGCCGGATGTCGCGCAGGCGGTTGCGGTACAAATTGGCGACCATGCCGCTGGCGTTCGCATGCACTTCCTCGCGCGGGGTGCCGGCGTGTTCGCGGCCGGCCCGTTCGACCACTTCGATCGCCGCCGACACCGCGGCGTGGCGGGCGCGGTCTTCCTGCTGTTCGGTTTCGTCCTCCTGCGGCACTTCCAGCCCGCGCAGCAGGCGCGGCAGCATCACGCTGGCCAGCACCAGCGACACGATGATCACGGCCGAGGCCAGCAAGATCGCCAGGTGGCGGCCCGGGAAGGGATCGCCGTTCGGCAGTGCCAGCGGCAGGGTCATCACGCCGGCCATGGTCAGCGCACCGCGCACGCCGGCGAACGAAGTCGCCAGGATCAGGCGCATGCGCGGTTTGTACACTTGCTGGCCGAGGCGGCGCTGGTTCAGGATGGTCAGGCGCAGCGACACCCACACCCAGACGAAGCGCAGCAGCACCAGGCCCAGGCTCAGCGCCAGCGCATTCCCGGCCAGCCACCAGACGTTGAAGGGATGGCCGCCGCCGGGCGGATGCACTGCGCCGCGCAGGATGTCGGGCAATTGTTCGCCCAGCAGCACGAACATCACGCCGTTCAGCGTGAATTGCAGGGTGTCCCAGATCACGTTGCGGCGGATGCGGGTGCTGGGCGTAGCCGACCCGCCCAGTTCCACGTAGCTCATGGTGATGCCCGCCGCCACCGCCGCCAGGATGCCGGACGTGCCGATATGCTCGGCCACGAGATAGGCGCCGAAGGGCGTCAGCAGGTTGATCAGGATAGGCGCTCCATCGTCGTCGCCGAAGCGGTGGGTCAGGAACTGGTGGATGCGCGAGATCGCGAAGGTGACCGCGACGCCAGCGGCGATGCCGCCCAGGGCCACCCACAGGAAGGTCAGGCTGGCCTGCGCCATCGAGAAGCTACCGGTCACCGCCGCCGCCACCGCAAAGCGGAAGCACACCAGGCCGCTGGCGTCGTTGAGCAGCGATTCGCCCTCGATGATGTGCATCAGGCGCGGCGGCACCGGGATGCGGCTGGTGATCGACGATACCGCCACCGGATCGGTCGGCGCAACGATCGCCGCCAGCGCGAAGCAGACCGCCAGCGGCAGCTCCGGAATCAGCCAGTGCATCAGGAAGCCGGCACCGACCACGGTGAACAGCACCAGCCCGAGGGCCAGTTCGATGATCGTGCCCTTGTCGCGGAACAGGCCGACCTTGGGAATGCGCCAGCCATCCAGGAACAGCAGCGGCGGCAGGAACAGCAGGAAGAAAATGTCCGGCTCCAGCGCCACGCCGTGCTTGAACACCCCGGAGATGACGGCGCCCAGCGCGATCTGGATCAGCGGCAGCGGCACGGCGAAGGGCAACATGCGGCCCAAAAAGCCACTGGCGACCACGGCGAGCAGCATCGCCAGGACGACTTCGATCGAATCCATTCTTATATATTCCGTTTACATGTCGAAGACGGATGATAAAGGAATGTATCGACGCACGTGGTCTGGGTGACAAGTTGATGCTGAAATTAATTGCGAATTTGGAACGTTCCTCATACACTCGGGACATGTTGCACTATGGCCCTCTGAGGCGCGGCTTTCTTGCCGCGCTCTGTTTTACGGCGACTGCCTTGACGCTGCCGTCAACAATTGATTGGGAACATGGCATACCGGAACGATCGGCCTTGATCGAGGCGAGCGGGCAGGCGGTGGATGTTCATACAAGCAAAAATACCGTGGTGTTCCGGCTTGAGGGAAGGTCAGAGAAACTCATCTATTCGAGAGCGACAGGAGGAATAGGCAGCGTAAAATCGGCCTTTTCCGACGTGTACAACAAATATGTCACCGTGTTGTTCGATCCAGGTGCCCACGATGTCTGGCAAGTTGCTGTCGACGGTCGTATCGTGCAGTCGTTTGCAGAATCCAGACAGCATATACGCACCCGGAACGCGCTCGCATCCTTGCTATGTCCCTGCGCGCTGCTGGCGGGTATCTATATGTCACTTTTAGCTGTTTTCGGCCCACCGGCTTGGTCGTTCTGGGGCGATTGATGTTCCTTTTGCCGTGCGAAACCAGATGCGACGAAGCGCTGGCCTTTCCGGCCAGACTGCGTCCTGCCATACACAGCGCTGTGGTGCGGCTTGCGAACAGCGAAAGCGATCCTCCGCGCCATGTGTTCGCTGTGCGCGTGGATCAGCAAATCCTGCGCATACCGTATCGGCTCTATTACGATCTCGACGTATTACGCCGGGAACTCGACGCCGCTCATGGCGACACCCGGCTTATACTGGCCTGCCTCGGCACCCGGCACCATGATGGTCACCTGCGGCAGGCATGCCTCCCTCGGCTTTTCGAGAGCGATGAAGCCTGGCTGACGCCCTATCTGCTTCAGCTGGCAAGCGAATACGTTGTCGAGATCGTGAGGGATATCGCCATAGGTATTGGCAGGCGCGACAAGGCTGCGCTGGCCACGTTCGCGTTGGACAATCCAGCCTATCTTGCGACGCTGGAGCGGCGCGTGTGCAGTTACTGGAGTTATTACCATCGAGCGGCCTATCCGGATCGTATGGATTATCCGGGAAGCAAAGTGCTCGCCGTGCTGCGTGCAGCCTGCCCGGCAAGCGGCAGCTAGATCGGCATCTCCACCTGCAGCCGCACGGCGGCCCGGCGCGGCGTACCGACGATGCGCTGCTCGAACAGCGCCGCATCCCGATATACCTGGCCTTCGCTGTTCGTGCGCCGCAACAGGTCCGGCAACGTGAGGCGCCACTGCGCGCCGGCCGCGGACCAGGCCGCATACCCTTCCAGCTCTCGCACCATCGCGCTGACGCTCGTCAGCGCCGGCGTCACGCGTGCCGTGTTGGCACCGGTGACGTGCAGGTTGATGCCGGCCGCGAGCTTGTGCGCGTTGCCGGTCAAGCGGGCGTCGGCGCCCAGGTTGAGCGTGAAGGGTGCCTGCGCCGCCAGCCGGTTGTCGGGGCCGGGCAGGGCATCGACGTGCGACCAGTTGCGTCCCAGGTTGGCGCGCAGGTCCAGTGCCGGCCAGCCCGCGCCCGGTGCGGGCAGAGGCAGGCGGGCGTCGGCTTCGATGCCGTGCACGCTGGCGCCGCCGTTGTTGGCCGGGGTGGTGACCCAGGTCGCGCCATCCTGGACCAGGCGCTGCAGCACCACGTCGCGGATGCGGCGCGCGTACACCGAGACGCTGGTCATGGCGTCGCTCGCGAAATACGATTCCAGCGCCGCGTCCAGGCCCCAGGCCAGTTCCGGGCGCAGGGACGGGTTGCCTTCGAAGTCCGGGTTGGCCGGGCCGTTGTCGTTATTGACGGTGTAGCGGCGCGGCACCAGGTCGCGCGGCTGCGGCGCTTTGTAGGTACGGGCCAGCGCCAGGCGCAGCTGGTCGCGCGGACGGCCCGGCAGCTTCCACACCAGCTGGCCGATCGGGCTGACGACGCTGGCGCGCGTCGCGCCGCCGCCGAAATCCCGTCCGTCGGTGCGCGTGTCCAGGCCTTCCCAGCGCAGGCCGAGGTAGGCTTGCAGGGCGGGGCGCAGCTGCCACTCGTCCTGGGCGTACAGCGCGATGCGGCGCACCGTGGCCGTGTAGTCCTGGTCCAGGGTGTAATACGGCGCCTGGCCCGGGGCGCGGTCCTGCTGCAGCCGGGTTTCGCCGCGCCGTGTCAGCGTCGCGTCCCAGCCAAGCGCGATGTCGTGGCCCCCGCCCAGCGGTTGGAGGTACTTGCCGCTGCTCGACGCGCGCCGTTCGCTGGCGCTCGAGGTGACGGCGCGTTCGAACCATGGCGCGTCGGCGCCGTCGAAACCGCGGAACAGGTAATCGCCTGGACGCCGGTTGGCTTCCACGCCGGCCTTCAGCGTCAGGCGCCCATCGCCGAGGCGGCGCGACCAGGCCAGGTCGGACTTGGCCAGCCAGGTGTCGTAAGCGGCTTGCGCGCGCGCGTCCGGCGAGGCGGTCGGCGCGCCCAGCAGCGTCGTTTCGAGCTGGCGGCTGGTGGAGCGGCTGCGCGACAGGTCGAACAAACCGGTGAGGGTCAGCGTGTCGCCGTTCGCGCCCTTGTTTTCCATGCGCGGCGCCAGGCTCAGTTTCGAGAGGCGGATGTCGTCGGCCTCGGCGAAGCGGCGCAGCGTGGCGGCGCCCTCGGCTTCGCTACGCTCATCGATGACCGGACCTTCATGGCGGCGTAGCTGCGAGGCCGTCGCCGCCAGGCTGTAGCTGGTGCCGCCGGCGCGGCGCGACCAGTTCAGCGTGCCCGAGGGACTGGTGCGGCCCCCTGCCTGTTCGGCGGCCAGCTTCAGGCTGCGCGCGCCGGGACGGGCCTTGCGCAGCACGACGTTGATGGTGCCGGCCACCGCCTGGGCGCTGGTGTCGGCGCTGGCGCTGCGCAGGATCTCGATGCGTTCGACCAGGTCGGGCGACAGGCTGTCGATGGCGAAGCCGCCCGGGGCCGGATCGCCGTCGACCAGGATCTGGGTGTAGCCCGCGCCCAGGCCGCGCATGCGGATTTCAGAGCCGCCGCCGTTGCTACTGATACTGATGCCGGGCTGGCGCTTCAGCGCGCCGGACAAGGTGCTGTCGCCATATTTCGCCAGTTCCTCGCGTCCGACCACGATGCGGCCCAGGCTGTCGTTGCGGCGTAGTTCCCCGGCGCCCGGACCCTTGATTTCGACTTGCTGCACGGGCGGCTCGGGCGTCTGCCGGGCACTGGCTGGAAAGTGGGACAGGAGGCAGGTCAACAGCAGGGGCGGCGTGCAACGGTGCATGGAGCGAGGCGTTCAATAAGTGGCGGAAACCACAAGTATATGTACTCCCATGCCGGAATGCCATCCCCCGGCCAGCCGATGCGGTAGAGCGTGTACGGCGCGCATCGAAGCGATATGCTTTCAGCTGTACGTCAGGGCTGCACGGCCGCCGCCACCGTGCCCAGGATCTCGGCCAGCCGGGCGGTGTCGACCGGCTTCACCAGGTAATGGTCGAAACCCGCGGCCAGTGCCGTCTCGCGGTCCTCGCGGCGGCCGTAGCCGGTCATCGCGACCAGGGTGCTGTCCGCCGTCTGCGGCTGGCTGCGCAGGCGGCGCGCCAGTTCATTGCCGTCGAAATCGGGCAAGCCGATGTCGAGCAGGCAGGCGTCCGGCGGCGTCAGGCGCGCCAGTTCCAGCGCATCGCCGGCGGAATATGCGACTTCCACCAGGTGCCCGGCCGCGCGCAGGGTCAGCGCCAGCGTGTGCACGGCATCGGCATTGTCGTCCACCATCAGGATGCGCAACGGGACGGCCGCCGCAGTATCGGTAGCGGCCGGCGCCGCGCGCCGCCCTGGCTTCGATAGCTTCGACAGCGCCGCCGTCGGCGGGACGTGGCGCGGCAGGCGCACGCTGAAGGTCGACCCCTTGCCCGCGCCCTTGCTCGCAGCCTCGACGCTGCCGCCATGCAGCTCGACGAGGCTCTTGACCAGCGCCAGGCCGAGACCAAGGCCGCCCTGGGTGCGGTCGGGCGTGCGCTCGGCCTGGGTGAACAGCTCGAACACGCGCCCGACCAGCGGCGCATCCATGCCGATGCCGTCGTCGCTGACCGTCAGCAGCCACTGGCCGCGCGCGGCGTCGCCGGCTTCCTCGGCCTGGATATGGAGGCGGATCGTGCCGCCTTCCGGCGAGTACTTGACGGCGTTGCCGAGCAGGTTGGCCAGCACCTGCACCAGGCGCTGGTGGTCGCCCTCCACCCAGGCCGGTTCGCCCAGCATGGCGGGCGGCTGCTCGATCTGCACGCGGTGGCGGCGCGCCGTGAGGAGGGGCCGGACCTGCTCGGCTGCGTCGTCGATCACGCGCTTCAGGTCCAGTACCTGGGCCGAGAGTTCCACCAGGCCGCGCGCGGTGTTGGAACATAAGCTCGAGACGTCGAGCAGGTCGTCCACCAGGCCGGTCATGTGCTCGACCTGGCGCACGATGATCGCGCAGGTGGTGTCGATCCGGGCATTGTCCGCATGCAGCCGGCGCAGCAGGCGGGCGCCGGTGCTGATCGGCTCCAGTGGATTGCGCAGCTCGTGCGCCAGCGTCGCCAGGAATTCATCCTTGCGCCGGTCGGCGGCGCGCAGTTCGCGCTCGGCCAGCGCGTGCGCGGCTTCCTTCTTTTGCAGCGCGGACGCCATCCGGTCCAGTGCCCGCGCCAGGCTGCCGATCTCCTCGTGGCCGTAGTCGATGCCGGAGCGCGCTTCCAGGTCGCCGGCGGCGATGCGTTCGGCGGTGCCCATCAGCTTGCGCACGCGGCGCACGATCAGCACGTCGCCCACCAGCCAGGCCGCCAGCAGGGCCAGCACGATGGTCGCTCCCAGTCCAAGCAGCGACATCAGCTGGTCGCGGCGGGCCGCGCGCAGGATGTCTGCGGTCGGGATGCCGATGGTGATGGTGTAGTCGCTCAGCGAGGGCGAGCCGACGTGGGCGACACTGTGCAGGCGTTCGACGCCGTCCGCGCCGCGCAGGGTGAGGGCGTGTCCGCCGGCGCTGGCGAAGGCGTCCATGATCGGCTGCGCCACGCGCTGGCCGAAATAATGCTGTGGATCGGGGCGGCGCGAGATGATGTTGCCGCGCGCGTCCACCGTGGTCAGGATCGAACCGGGCGGCAGGTGGATGTCGTCGATGAAGGTGTCCAGGCGCTCCAGGTCCATGGCCGCGAACACCACGGCCTTGACCGTGCCGGCGCGGTCGATGACGGGATAGGTGAGGTTGATCGTGTGCTTCTTGATCACACGCCCGAACACGTAGTCGCCGGCGATGAAGCGGCGTTCCCTGACGGCGCGCTTGAAATGGCTGCGGTCGCCCAGGTTGACCGGATGCAGGGGCGGGATCGCGCTGCAGGTGACGTCGCCATTCAACTGGATCAGGCCGAAGTTGGCGAAACCATCATTGCGGTCGAGGACATCGGACAGCAGCGCCGTGCAGCGCGAGGTGTCCTTCAGCAAATCGGGCACGCTGGCCAGGTCGACCAGGATCTGGCGCGCGCCTTCGATCGACTGGGCTTCGTTGGCGGCCGCCATGCCGGTCAGGCGGCGCAGGTTCTCTTCGGAGGCCCGGATCGCGTGTTCCCGTTCGTGGACACCGGACAGTATCGTCATCGCCGCCAGCGGCAGCAGGGCGAGTGCGACCAGCAGCATCAGGCGGCTGCGCAGGCTGTTCAGGCCCAGGCTGCGCAGGGCGCGGTGTAACCCAACTCTCATTTCGTCTTGCTTCTAATAAATATGCATGCGGCGCCGGCGAGTGTACACCGTCGTGCCGCGCTTGTGCGGCTTATCGGGGCGCCGCTGCCCGCACGAGCGCCATCGCGGCGCCGTTTCTGGTACGGTGGTCTTAATCACAATGTATCCATTGCAGGAGAAACCATGCAAAATCCGATCGTACGCACCTTCGTGCAACTGGCCTCCGCCGAGCAGGCGCGCCAGGAACTGCTGGCCGCCGGCTTCGCGGCCGACGATGTCGCCATCGACGTCCGCATCGACGAAACCGGCCCGGTGCAGGGCAACTTCACCGTCGGCGACTCGCCCGAGATCAAGGGCAAGACCGCCTACACCCACACCTATGCGCCGACCGCCCAGGACGACGTGCGCGATTGCCAGATCACCGTCAAGGCGGCCGACCCGGCGCAGGTGCAGCAGGCGACGGCGATCCTGGATCGCCTGGGTGCGCTGAATCCGGATCCGGCGGCGCGCGCGGCGCAGGCTTCGGGGTCGACCTTGCCGCATTGAAGACTGCTCGTCTGCCCGCCGCCCCGCCCCGCCTTCGCAGGCGCGGCCTTATACTTGTGCTAACCGACAAGTTCGCGCAAGGACAGCACATCGTGGAGATATACGAATGAGTGCCATCCACCTCGAACCAGGCGACGCCCTGTTGATCATCGACATGCAATACGACTTCCTGCCCGGCGGCGCCCTCGGCGTCGCCAACGGCCATGAAGTCATCGCCCCGATCAACCACCTGATCGAACTGTTCCAGGCCCGGAACCTGCCAATCGTCGCTTCGCGCGACTGGCATCCGCAAGACCATTGCTCGTTCGCGGCCCAGGGCGGACCTTGGCCGCCGCACTGCATGGCCGACACGCCGGGCGCCGAGTTCGCCGCGGAACTGGCGATTCCGGACGACGCCATCGTCGTCTCCAAGGCCGACACCGCCGCGGTCGATGCCTACTCTGCCTTCGGCGGCACCGAGTTGTCCGCCCAGCTGCGCGCGAAAGAGATCGTGCGCGTGACCGTGTGCGGCCTGGCCACCGATTACTGCGTGCTGAACACCGTCACCGACGCGCTGGAAGAGGGCTTCGACACCCTGATCGTGCCCGAAGCGATGCGCGCGGTCGATGTCAATCCGGGCGACGGCACGCGCGCGCTCGACCGCATGGTGGCGCGCGGCGCGGTGCCGGTGCGGCTGGGCGAAATCGGGATGACGGCCTTGTCGGTGGCCTGATGCCGACGCGCGTCAGGCGCGGCGCAGCAGCACCAGATGGCCGGCCACGTCGCGGCCATGTTCGCGGCGCAGTGCCGCGTCCCGTGTATCCACGAGCGTGAAGCCCTGTTCCAGGGCCGTGCGCTCGACATACGCCAGCGCATGGGCGAAACGGTTCGACGGCATGATCGCGTAGCCGCTGCCTTCGGCCGCCTCGTCCAGTGCTTCGACCGAGAAGGCGAACCAGCCGCCGGCCTGCAAGCTCTGCGCCACCTTGCCGAAGACCTGCGCCAGCTCGCCGAAGTACACGAACACGTCCGCCGCCAGCACCAGGCCGTAGCGCCCCGCCTGGCCGGGCTGCGTCAGGAAACCGCCGATGTCGGCGCAGGCCAGGGCATCGTAATGGCCCGATACCTGCGCCTTGTCCAGCATGCGCTGCGACAGATCGACGCCGCTCAATCGGCGCGCGAGCGGACGCAGGAAGGGGGCGCACAGGCCGGTGCCGCAGCCGAGGTCCAGCACCTCGTCCTGCACGCCGGGTGCGTGGGCCCGCAACAAGGCGTCCAGCAGGGCTGGCGTGCGGTAGGCCAGGACCTCCACCAGGTGCCGGTCGAAGTGGCCGGCATACTGGTCGAACAGTCCCTTGACGTAATCGGCCGGCGCAGCAAGCGGCGACGCGCCCTGGCCCAGCGCGGCCAGCGCAAAATCGATCTCGGTGGCGTCGGCGCCCAGCGCCAGCGCCTGGCGGTAGGCGGCCACGGCATCGTCATTGCGGCCGAGGGCGCGCAACGTGTTGGCGCGGTAGTGCTGCGCCAGCGCATAGGCTGGCTGGCGCGCCAGTGCTTCGGTGTAGCTTTCCAGTGCCCCCTCCAGCGCGCCGGCCTTTTTCAGGGCGCTGCCGCGCGCGCACCAGATGTCGGCCCGCGAGGCCTGGGCCAGCGCCCGGTCGTAGGCGGCGCAGGCTTGGTCGAAGCGTTCCAGGCCCTGCAAGGCATTGCCCAGCGCCAGCAGCGCATCCGCCCAGGCCGGCCGGGTCTGCAGCGCATGTTCGGCGCTGAGCACGGCATCCTGGAAGCGCCCAAGATCATTCAGCACCATGGCGCGGTGGCACCAGGCATCCGGGTTGTCCTTGCGCAGGGCGAGGGCTTGTTCGTAACTGCGGAGCGCCTCGTCCGGCCGGCCCAGGCGGCGCAGGGTGTTGCCGCGGTTGTCCCAGGCCAGCGGGTAGCGCGGATCGAGGCGCAGTGCCTCCTCGTAACTGCCTAGCGCCGCGGCGGTGTCACCCAGGTCTTGCAGCGCCGCGCCGAGGTTGCAGTGGGCGCGCGCCTGGCCTGGATCGGCCGCGAGCGCTTCGCGGATGAGGGCGGCGGCGCCGGCGGCATCGCCACGCTGGCGCGCGATCACACCCAGCAGGTGCAGGGCGTCGAACTGGCGCGGGTCCAGGGCCAGCACCTGCCGGTACAGTGCCGTCGCAGCGTCCAGCTTGCCTTGCTGGTGCGCCTGGACGGCTTGCTGCAGGAGGGCACTGGCTTGCGGTGACAGGATCAGCTCCAGCTGAGATCTGTCTTGCTGAGCGGCAGTTCGCGCACGCGCTTGCCGGTGGCGGCGAAGATCGCATTGCAGACGGCCGGCGCCAGCGGCGGAAACACCGGTTCGCCCAGGCCCGTGACCGGGTAATCGGTCTTCAGGAAGTGCGATTCGATTTTCGTCGGCGTGTCCGGCATGCGCAGCAGCGGATACTCGTGGAAATTGCTCTGCACGACGCGGCCCTTGTCGATGTCCAGCGCCGGGCCCATCAGGGTCGACAGACCATCGATCACCGAACCCTCGACCTGGTTCTCGGCGCCGGACAGGTTGACGATCTGGGCGCCGATGTCGGCTACGACCACCACCCGGTCGACTGTCAGCTTGCCGTCGCGGGACACGGTCACCTCGGCCACTTCGGCCACATAGCCGCGGTGGCTGAAGTGGAAGGCCACGCCCGCACCCTGGCCGCGCGCAAACTTGCGCTTGCCCCAGTCGGCCTTGTCGGCTACCGCCTTCAGCACGTTGCGCATGCGCGCCACGCTGTAGGGCTGGCCGCGCTCGCCGGTGCCGGGCACGATGTCCTTGTTGCCCAGCAGTTCAAGGCGGAACTCGAGCGGATCGCGTCCGGCCGCGCTGGCCAGCTCGTCGATGAAGCTGTGGAACACCCAGGCGAACACATTGCTGCCCGGCGCGCGCCACGGCCCCATCGGGATGCGGCATTCGATCGGCGTCTGCTCGAGCAGGCAGTTGGCGGCCCAGCGGCCCGGGAACTCGTCGCCGGACAGGTTGGCGCCGCTGCCCGGCTGCAACACACTGTTGCTGCTGCCGTCACTTTCCTTGCGCTCGACGCGGTTGGCGAAGGTCACGAAATGATTGTGCCAGGCGACCAGCTTGCCCTGGGCATCGACACCGCCGCGCAGGAAGTGGAAGCCGCCCGCGCGGAAATGGTCTTGCTGCAAATCGTCTTCGCGGGTCCAGGTCAGCTTGACCGGCGCCTTGACCTTTTGCGAGATCGCGGCCGCATCGACGATGAAGTCCGACGACAGCCGGCGCCCGAAGCCGCCGCCGCTGCGTGTGATGTGCAGCGTAATCTTTTCTTTCGGGATATCGAAGGTGGCGGCGGCCAGGGCCTGGCCCGAGCCCGGGTTCTGGGTCGGTGCCCACAGTTCCAGGCTGCCGTCCGCTTTGAACCAGGCGGTGCAGTTCTGCGGTTCCATGCTCGCGTGCGAGATGAAGGGATAGCTGTAAGCCGCCTCGACCGTGTGAGCGGCGCCCGCCAGGGCGGCGTTGACCTCGCCATCCTTGCGCATGGTGGCCGCGCCGGGCTGTTTCGACAGTGCCTGGGCCTGGGCCGTGAAGCCGGCCCAGCTGTGCTGCGCACCTTCGCCTTCATCCCACTTCACTTCCAGCTTCTTGCGCGCACGCAGGGCATTCCAGGTCGAATTGGCCACAATCGCCACGCCCGGACGCAAGCCGTTCAAATTCGACGTGCCTTCGACGATGAAGGCATCCTTCACGCCCGGCATGGCCTTGATCGCGTCCAGGTTGGCGCTGACCGGACGGCCGCCCAGCGTCGGGCATTTGACGTAGGTCGCGTACAACATGGCTGGCAGCTTGACGTCGATGCCGAACAGCGGCTTGCCGGCCACCAGCAGGGCATTGTCGACACCGCCGATGCGCGTGCCCAGCAGGCGGTAGGTCGACGGGTCCTTCAGCTGGATACCCTTGGCATCCGGCACTGGCAGCGTGGCCGCGGCCTTGACCAGCGCGCCATAGCCGAGCTTGCGGCCGGACGCCTTGTGCTCGACGCTGCCCCGGGCGGTCGTGCATTCGGACGCAGGCACATTCCAGGCCTGGCCAGCCGCCTGCACCAGCACCGCGCGCGCGGTGGCGCCCAGGCGGTGGAAGTTGTCGTAATTGGTCGGCGTCGAGGTGGAACCGCCGGCGCCCTGCGAACCGTAGACCGGGTTAAGGTCGCCCTGCACGACGCGCACGTCTTGCCAGTCGACGTCGAGTTCTTCGGCGATGATCATCGGCAGCGAAGTCTTGATGCCCTGGCCGATTTCCGGCTGCTTCGAGATCAGCGTCACGCGGCCGTCCTGGCCGATGCGGATGAAGGCGTTCGGGGCGAAATCGCCGGTATCATTGATGTTGGTGCCGGCCGCGGCGGCGATGACACCGCCGGCATGCAGGCCCAGCAGCAGGGAAGCGCCGCCGGCGGCGGAGTGGCGAAGAAAGTCTCGGCGGGAATGCGCGCGGCGCGACGTGGAAGCAGGTGCGTGCGTCATTTCTTGCCCTTTCCGGCTGGCGTCGCGGAGGCGATTTCGGCCGCGCGGTGGATGCCGGCGCGGATGCGCACATAAGTCGCGCAGCGGCACAGGTTACCCGCCATCGCATCGTCGATCTGGGCGTCGGTCGGACGCGGTGCCTGTTTGAGCAGGGCGCAGGCCGACATGATCTGGCCGGACTGGCAGTAGCCGCATTGCGGCACGTCGAGTTCCTGCCAGGCTTGCTGCAGGGGGTGCATGGCGCGCGCGTCCAGCCCTTCGATGGTGGTGACCTTGTGCTTGCCGACGCTCGAGACCGGCATCTGGCAGGCACGCGCCGGCTGTCCATCGATGTGGACCGTGCAGGCGCCGCAGGCGCCGATACCGCAGCCATACTTGGTGCCGGTCAGGTTCAGGGTATCGCGCAGCGCCCACAGCAGCGGGGTGTCCGCCTCGACGTCGACGGACTGGATCTTGCCGTTGACGTTCAGCTTGTATTTACTCATGTCTCGGCTCGGTTCTCGTCTAAGGTTGCCAGATCATAACGATGGACATCGTAAACCAAAGCAGGCGGCCTCAAGGAAGAAAATTTGTTTCCGGCGCAATATTCGTGGCGTCACATTCACAGCCTTGCCTGCGCAATCGGGCGGACTGGGCCGGCGCCAGCGGCGTATAGTGGAATGGCGCCGGGAGTCGGCGCGTCGATCCACGGACTGCCCATGAAATTTTGTCGTTCCGTATTGCTGTTGTCTTGTGTGCTGGCCCACGGTATCGGCACGGCCGCGGTGACCGTCAACTATGTTCGCGACGCTGACTTCACCGACCTGCCGCGCACCCCGTGGCAGCGGCAGCAGGCGCTGGAAGACATCAGCGAGCATTTCCAGACGCTGGGCAAGGGCTTGCCGGCGGGCCAGGACCTGGTCATCGACGTGCTCGACATCGACCTGGCCGGCCGCGAAGACCCGAGCCGCTTCGGTATCAGCGGCGTGCGCGTGCTGCGGCATGAGGGCGACTGGCCGCGCATGCGGCTGCGCTATTCGCTGATCGAGGGCGGCAAGGTGCTCAAGAGCGGCAATGCCCAGCTCAGCGACAAGTCCTATGGCAGCCACGGGAATGCCTATCCATCGAGCGCGCGTCTGCCGGTCGAAAAACAGATGATCGACGATTGGTGGGGCGCGACCATCGCGCCGGACCCGACGGCGGGGAGATAACCATGGCGGCCCGGTTCGAACAGGTGGAATTCCTCGGCTTCGACGTCTTCGGCACCGTGGTCGACTGGCGCTCGGGTGTGGCCCGCGCCGCGGCACTCTTCCTGGCGCGCCATGGCATCGGGGCCGATCCCTTCGACTTCGCCAGGGACTGGCGCGCGCTGTACCAGCCGGCCATGGAAGCGGTGCGTACCGGCGCGCGGCCCTGGGTCCGCCTCGACGTGCTGAACCGCGAAAACCTGGTGCAGGCGCTGGCCCGGCATGGCGTCGAGGCGGGACGTATCGCGGATGCCGAGCTGGCCGAGCTCAACCGCGCCTGGGAGCGCCTCGATCCCTGGCCCGACGCGGTCGAAGGCTTGCTGCGGCTGAAGCGACGCTTCCCCATCGGACCGGTGTCCAACGGCCATATCGCCGGCATGCTGAAGCTGGCCCGCTTCGGCGGCTTGCCCTGGGATGTGATCCTGGGCGCCGAGATCGCGCGCAACTACAAACCGCAACCCGAGGTTTACCTGAAGTCAGCCAAGGCCGTTGGCCTGGCGCCCGGGCAAGTCGCCATGGTGGCGGCCCACAACGCCGACCTGGCGGCCGCGCGCGCGCTCGGTCTGCGCACGGTGTTCGTACGCCGCCGCTTTGAGCATGGCCCCGGCCAGATTACAGACTTGCAACCGGAACAGGACTGGGACATCGTTGTCGACGACCTGGTCGGGCTGGCCGACGCGCTGGACTGCCCGTGACGGGCGCTGCCCTGTGGTAATCCCGGTATCATCTCGAGAGTGTGAATATGTCTTGAAGATGAAAGAACTTATGGTAATTGTGACCCACAGCGGGAAATTTCATGCGGACGACGCATGGGCGGTAGCGGTATTGAACGTGCTGCATCCGGGCAGCGAGATCGTGCGCACGCGCGATCCGGCCATCATCGAGCGGGCCGACTTCGCGGTCGACGTCGGCGGCATCTGGGACCCGGGCAGCGGACGCTTCGACCACCACCAGAAAGGTTTCGACGGCGCCCGCCTGAGCGGCGTGGTGTATGCCAGCGCCGGCCTGGTGTGGCGCGAATACGGCGGGCGCTGCGTCGCCGCCCTGGCCGAGGCGCATACCGGCCAGCGTCTGTCCGACGAGGCCGCGCGCGAGATCGCCTATGCGATCGATGCCGACATCGTCCAGTACCTCGACATGTCGGACACCGGGGCCGCCCGCAACGCGCCCGGCAGCTACGGCTTGTCGGCCGTGATCTCCGGCTTCAACCCGAACTGGATGGACGAGCAGCGCATGGGCTATGGCGAACCGACCGAAGCCTACCGCCTGGAACAGTTCCGCCGCGCGATGGAGCTGCTGACCGACATCATGGTCAACGCTGTCAAATACCGCGTCGGGGCGACGCTGGCGGTGGAGCAGGTGCGCCAGTCCGAACTCCTCGAAGACGGCCAGCTGCTGTTCCTGAAGAACAGCGCATTACCCTGGACCAGCGTGGTGCGCAAGGAAATGCCGAAGGTCTTGTTCGTGATCAGCCACAACCTGGGCGAGCAGCGCTACATGCTGCATACCGTGCCGGTGAGCCCGGAAACCTTCGACGCCCGTGCCGATTTGCCGGCAGCCTGGGCAGGGCTGCGCGATGCCGAACTGGCGGCCGTGACCGGAGTGGCGGATGCGGGCTTTTGCCATAACGGGCGCTTCATCGCGGCGGTGAAGTCCTACGAGGGCGCGCGGGTGATGGCGCGCCAGGCGCTGGATGCGGTGGCGGCCGAGCGGCAGGCGCCCTGACACCAGCTACCGGCCACTCTACCAATCCTAGAACCCGCCCGGATAGGTTTCCGGCGGTTCTGCCGAATGCCAGCCGCCACCCGGGTCCAGCGGCTGCACCGCCGTCGTGCGGTCGATGTGGATCACCGCATCGAACTGGCGCGCCATCTGGGCCGAGAAATAATGGCTATGGCGTTCGGTGCGCGGCAGGTAGATCACGCCGATGGCGCGCTCCAGCCGGCGCTGCATCATGGCATCGCGCGCCGGACCTTCCTTGCGCAGCGGCAGCAGGAAGCGCTCGACGCCGACTTCATGCAACAAGGCTTCGTAACTGCCCGGCATGCCGGGGCGCACGCGCTTGTGTTCGGCCGGCGCATCCCATTCCGACGCGGCCGTGACGTAACCTTCGTAAGTGGAAAAGCCGATCAGCCGGGTATCGCCGTCATAGGCCTTGCGCGCCAGTTCGCCCACGTTCCATTCGCCGAGTTCGCCGACTTCGGTGGCGCGCGCATCGCCGATGTGCGAGTTGTGTTCCCAGATCACGATCTTGGCCGGTTCGCCATCTTTCGACAGGTGCTTGGCCAGCGCGTCCAGCGTCTCGGCCATGTGGCTGTCGCGCAGGTTCCAGGACGACACGCGGCCGCGGAACATGGTGCGATAGTATTCTTCGGCGTTCTTGATCAGGCGCGCGTTTTGTTGCGCATGAAAATAAGCTTCCTCGCTGCCGTCACGCTGCATGTACTCGGCCGCGCGCCTCTGCAACTGGTGCAATTGCTCGATCACGTCTTGCTCGCAAGATTCCGACAAGCCGAGGCTGGCCGTGTAGCCGTAATGCTGGCTGTCCTCTTCATAATGATCGAAGCAGGCATAGCGCTCGCGCGCCACCCTGGCGGCTTGCGGGTCGACCTTGTCGAGATAGTCGAGTACTTCGCCGATCGAGGTGAACATGCTGTACAGGTCGAGGCCGTAGAAGCCCACCTTGGGCCCGGTCGCCTGCTGGTTATGCACGCGCAGCCATTCGACGAAGTCCTGGACGTCCGTATTGCGCCACATCCAGTTCGGGAAGCGCTGGAAGCCCGACAGGGCGGCGTCCGCGCTGTCGTCCTCGCCCTGGCCGCGCACGTAGCGGTTGACGCGGTAGGCGTCCGGCCAGTCGGCCTCGACGGCCACCGCATGAAAACCCTTGTCTTCGATCAGGCGTCGGGTGATGCGCGCCCGTTCCGCGTAAAACTCGTGGGTGCCGTGCGTGGCCTCGCCCAGCAGTACGAAACGCGCATCGCCGACCAGGTCGAGCAGGGCGTCGTAGTCGCGCTCGCCACCATTCAATGGAATGGCGGCGGCGCGGATGGCGGCAATGGTGTCCTTGTCCGCCATGATCAATGCAGGAAGCGGCTCGACGAGCGCCCGCGGCTACGGTCGTGCGAAGCGCCCAGCGGGACGGCGCCGCGTTCGATGAAGGCTTTCATGCGTGCCAGGTCGTCGTCCATCTGTGCCTTGGGATCGGCGCCAAGCAATGTTGCCAGGCCGTGGCCGAGGACGCCGGCCGGCGGCGTGTAGGACATGCGCACCGTCACGTGGGTGCCGCCACGGTGCGGCTCGAACTGGATCGAGCCGCTCTGCGGGATTTCGGCGCCCGGTTCGCTGCGCCAGGCCAGGCGCTGCGGACGGCTCTGCTCGGTGAGCACGGAATTCCATTCGAACTCGGTGCCGCCCGGCCCCTTGACCACCCAGTGCGAGCGGCGCCGCCCGAGATCCTTCACCTCGACCACGTGCGACATGAAGCGCGGGAAGTTCTCGTAATTGGTCCAGAGCTCGTAAACTTCTTCCGGCGCGGCGTCGATATGGATCGATTTCTCGAAATCGATGGTCGGGTTCAGGCCGTTGCCGATGCGGCTGCTCAACTGGTGGCCGGACAGCAGGCTGCGCAGTGGTTGGCCGGTCAGGCCGCGCGCGAGCATGGCGGCGCCGGCCAGGCCGAGGGCCAGGCCCAGCGGCGAGCGGCGCGCCAGCCCGTACAGGCCGAGCAGGCCGCCGCCGACCACCGCCGGGTTGCGCGCGCTCGCGCGCCAGTCGGTGTCGCGCAATGCGCTCTGCACACGGGTGCTGGCGTCGTCGTAGACCCTGGCAAGCTCGCTGCCGGCACGGTTGGCGCGGCGGGTGATCCGGGAAGCCAGGTCGGCGGCATCGTCGCCCGCATCGTCGCCCGCATCGTCGCCACTACGGCCGAGGGCGCTGCCGGCTTTAGACGCCATGTCGCCGGCGGCATCGCCGGCCCGGCTGGCAACGCTCTTCGCCTTCGAGAGGGTGCCGTCGAGGACTTCGCCGGCCACCTGGCCGATGCGCGACAACGAGGACTTGATCCTGCCATCCGGCCTGGCCGACTCGGCCGACTCGAGCAGCGCGCCGGCACCCTCGCGCGCGTCGCCGGGCACGGCGCCGATACGGGCGCCGGCACCGCGCCAGACATTGCCGAGCGCGCCCGTGGTACGGGTGCCGGCATGGCGCACGGCGGCCGCCGACCGGGCCCGGCGTGCACCGCCGCGGTCCGGGTCGAGCATGTACATCAGCAAGGCACCCGCGGCCGCGCCACCGAGCAGCTTGGCCAGGTCCAGCCCAACATCGTTATCCGTCATCCGTGTTTTCACTGTTTGCTCCTCCGGTTGCTTGAGGGAACGCCGCCGGCATCTCCCAGGCGGCCGTCAACAACACCTGCACCTGCGCGTCATCGGTCTGGTCGAATTCCTCGTACCACTGCCCGACCGAGCGGAACAGCGGTGGCGCCGACAGGCAGACCAGCTCGTCGACCTCGGGCGCCAGCTTGCGCACCGTGGCGGGCGGCGCGACCGGGATCGCCAGGGTCAGCGAGCGCGGCCGCATGCTGCGCGCCACCCGGATCGCCGCCAGCACCGTCGAACCGGTCGCGGCGCCGTCGTCGACCAGGATCGCGCCGCGGCCATGCAGGTCGAGCGGTGGGCGCATGCCGCGGTAAGCCTGTTCGCGCCGCGCGAGCTCGGCCAGCTCGCGCGCGGTAACCGCCTCGATCTCTTCCGCCGTCACGCCCATCAGCCCGGGCACGCCCGGCTGCAGGACGCGCACGCCGCCGCTGCCGACTGCACCCATGGCAAATTCCTCGTGGTGCGGCATGCCCAGCTTGCGCACGACCAGCACATCGAGCGCGATGCCAAGCTCCCGCGCAATCGCAAAACCGACCGGCACGCCGCCGCGTGGCAGGGCCAGCACCAGCGCCTCGGGCGCATGCGCGTGGCGGCGCAGCCGGCGCGCCAGCAGCGCCCCTGCATGCTCGCGGTTCCTGAACCGGTGGATGTCAGCCATGCGACAGCGGCTCCCGATCGCTCGTGTTCGAGAGCCCCCAGCGTACACCAGCTGTTCGCCCTGGTGCGCTTCGTTTCCGGAGCGACATTCGCGTCTTCGCTCACCTATCCGCCCTCCATTTATAAGGCGGCTGGCATGGCTTTTCAAGCGTGCGCGCGGGTGGCGTCAAGCCGGGCGGGCACAGGTTTGACGCAGGCCAGAATGCGGGTTGAAGCAAGGAATTCGCGGCGCACTGCGCAGTCTATGAAGTGAGGGAGAAGAGGACGGCGCGCCGTGCAGGACCTGCGGACGCGCCTTGGAAGGAGCTTGTTCTGCCGGGTCAGTCAGCCGAGGTTGCGGCTGTGGAAGCGCAGGTGGTCTTCGACGAAGGTCTGGATGAAGTAATAGCCGTGGTCGTAACCCGCATGGCGGCGCAGTTCGAGCGGCTGGCCAACCCTGCCGCAGGCTTCCTCGAAGGCCTCGGGATACAGCTGTTCGGCCAGGAATTTATCAGCCAGGCCCTGGTCGACCAGGATGCCTTTGGGGAAAGGCGCACTGGCCTGCTTCGCCATCAGCTCGGTCGCATCGTAGGCGCGCCAGTCGGCCTGGTCGGCGCCCAGGTAGCCGCCGAAGGCTTTCCGGCCCCAGGGACAGCGCACCGGGGCGGCGATCGGGGCGAAGGCCGAGACCGAGCGGAACAGTTCGGGATTGCGCAGCGCCAGCATCAGGGCGCCGTGGCCGCCCATCGAGTGGCCGAAGATGCCGGTACGCGCCGGGTCGGCGGGCACCGTGGACAGCACCAGTTCGCGCAGTTCCAGGATGTGGCTGTACATGCGGTAGTGGCGCGCCCAGGGCTCTTCGGTGGCGTCGACGTAGAAGCCGGCGCCGGCGCCGAAGTCCCAGCTGTCGGTTTCGCCGGGCACCCCCGCGCCGCGCGTGCTGGTGTCCGGCGTCACCAGGATCAGGCCCAGCTCGGCGGCGACGCGCTGGGCACCGGCCTTGATTGTGAAGGTTTCTTCGGTGCAGGTCAGGCCTGCCAGGTAAAACAGCACCGGCAGCCTGGCGCCGGCGCTGTCGTGGCCGGGAGGCAGGTAAATCGAGAAGCGCATCGGCAGGCCGATCGCGGGCGAGTCGAATTTGTAGAAGCGCTGCACGCCGCCGAAGCAGGCGTGTTCACTGAGGAGTTCGGGCATGATGGCATCCATCGGAGCTCGCAGGGATAAGTTAACGATAGCGCAAGTATGCCCGATCCGCGGCGTTTGCGTCGACGGTGGCGTCACTTCAGACCAGGCCGAAGGCGCCGAGCAGGGCGCCCGCCGCCAGCAGCCACAGCAGGTGCAAGCGGGTGCGCCAGATCACCAGCCCGCTGCCGATGGCGAGCAGCCACAGCGGCCAGTCGTCGGCGCGCTGGACGATCGAGCTGCCCATGATCCAGGCGGTCGAAGTCAGCAAGGCGATCACGAGCGGCGCCATGCCCTGCTTGAAGGCGCGCACGGCGCGCAGGTCGCGGTTGCGGTGGCCCCAGCGCGCCGCCGTGTAGGTGAGGATGGTGGAAGGCGTCAGGATGCCGACCATGGTCACCAGCACGCCGAACAGGGCGGCCGTCGTGCTGCCTGCGTTCATGCCCACGTGCCAGCCCATCAGCGCAACGAACAGCACGTTCGGACCGGGCGCGGCCTGGGCCAGGGTGATCGACTGGTTGAACTGTTCCTGGGTCAGCCAGTGGTGCTGCTCGACCAGGAAGCGGTGCATTTCCGACGAGGTCGAGATCGCGCCGCCGATCGACATCATCGACAGCATCAGGTAATGGGCGAACAGGTTCACCCAGTCGGTCCAGGCCAGCGTCAGGTGCAGGGTCGTGGGCAGGGCGGTGGTCAACTCGGTGTGCATGGCGCGGGTTCAGGCTTTCAGGCGGCGCCAGGCCAGGATGCAGCTCAGTCCGCCAAGGCCGGCCAGCACATACGGCAGCGGACACTGAAGCAGGGCCACCAGCACGAAACCCATGACAGCGATGGCCCAGCACCAGCTTGCGGGCATCGGGTTGCGCTTCAGGGCTGGGGCCAGTTTCAGGCCGGCGGCACCGATCAGGCCGGCGCACACGGCCGCCATGCCGCGCAGGGCGCCCGCCACGTGCGCATCGCCAGCGAAACGCGCATGGACCAGTACCAGCAGCAAGACCAGCACCAGCGGCAGCGCCAGCAATCCGGCCAGCGCCGCCAGCGCGCCGGGCACGCCAAAATAACGCCCGCCGATCATCAGCGACAGATTGACCACGTTCGGGCCCGGCATGATCTGGGCGACGGCCCAGTCCTCGATGAATTCGTCCTGGGTCAGCCAGCGTTTGCGCTCGACGAGTTCGCGCTGGACGATGGCAAGCACGCCGCCGAAGCCTTGCAGGGCCAGCAGCGTGAAGGAGATGAAGAGGTCGGACAGGGAGGCCGGACGCGGGTGGTCGGCAGGCGTCTGGCCGGAGGCGGGCGCGGGCGCGGGCATCATCCCGGGATTATCGCGCCGCTGCCGCGGGCTTGTCCATGCCTGCCCCGTGCTACACCGGCCATTGTGGCCAGGCCGGCGCCGGATCAGCCGCCGCCGATGCCGCGCATGACGCGGCCCGTACCTTCGCACTCCGGACAGGTCTTGCCGTCGGCCAGCTTGCCGCTGCCGCCGCATCCGTCGCACAAGTCTTCAGCGGCGCCCGGCGTACCGGGTTCGGCTTCGTCGCCGGGTTTCAAATGGGGTTCGGGAATCGTGCTCATGGCGGCCTCTTTGCTGAGTGGGAATGCGTGGATGACGCGGCCATTCTAGGCTGGCCCTGGAGACCATGGCGCACGGGCGCGGCCCGCGATCCACGGCTATGCCGCGGGCATGTGCCGTCATGAGGATTTCACACCGCCATGCGAAATTTGCTTGACTTTGGAAAACGATGGCAAATACTCGTTAAGCTGCAAACCTTCTTATGCCTTATCAAAATCAGGAGTTGCGATGACCCAAGATACACTCGATCAGAGCGACGACGACTGTGTCGTGCCTTATCAGCGGCGCGATGCGCGTCAAAAAGATATCGTCGATCTCGGCATTGCGCTCCAGCAGCGCAGCAATACCATGTCTGCGCTCGAATACTTGCGTTCCCAGGATGTCGGCAACGATGTGATCGAACGGGTGCTGACGGAACCCGGCCGCAGGCGTTCCTGGCGTGTATGATCGGTACAAGTTGATGCACACAGGGTAGTTGCGCCCGTCTTGAAACACGATCCCCAGGGGGCACTGTCCGGCCCCTCGACCCCCCGGTTTTGCCTGGCTCCCAGCTTGCCTGCACAACGGGCAAGTTGTTGAAAGCCGCATGCCGACTTGATTGCAGCATGTCAAGAGGGTGTTTTTCCACATAGTTATGCACAGAATTTGTGGATATCTGAGAAACATCAGCATCTTCTTTGCGCTAGCGCAAACGGTGCAAGTCTGGAGATGCTAGGTGGGCCTTAGTGCTGCCTTCGCTACCATCACCGACTGCGCCATACCCAGCGTATCCGCTCCTTTGGACAGCATGAATCCGGCGCAGTGCGAGGCGGTCGAGCATGGCATCGGCGCGCGCCCGGCACAGCCTTGCCGGTGGTGGCCGGCGTCGGTTCGGGAAAGACCGATACGCTGGCCCACCACATGGCGCGCATGATCCGGTCGAGCGCCGACCCGCAACGCATCTGCTGCTGACGTTTCGCGCCGCAAGCAAAACGAGGCAGCGCGGCACCGGTTTGCTGCGGCCGGTCTTCGGCACCTCGAAAGTACAACGGTGGCCAAGGTGACCTGGGCCGCTCCACAGCATTGGCGCGCGCCTGCCGCGGCCGCGAGGCATACTTGGAAATAAGGCGAATTTAGTGTCGCATTGCAACAAGATAGACACAAAACGCGCAAAAACCTGAGTGTTCGCCGCGACTTATCCCCCAACTTGGGTTTTTGTAGGAATTTGCCGCATTTCCACATTCTGCTGAAAACATATGCAAGCGTAAGCCTTTGATTTATAAGGATTCTTGTTTTGCCTCTTGAACGGGCAGTTTATTGAAACCCGCATCAATACTGCGCTTCCAGCTTGTCAAGAGGTGCTTGTCCACACAGTTATCCACATTTCTTGTGGATATTAAAATAAAGGCTGTGGAATCAATGCTTTAGCCCCAGGTCTTCACACGCAGAATAGCATTTTCGTAATGTTAATGATTTTTTAAGGCAAGTCGAAACCATGCAGATGGCATGAATTATTGATGAAAGAAAATTTCATTTCATACCCAGGGATGATGAAATATTTCACATATGAAATTAAAGTTCGAGCTGAAACTACCTAGCGCAAGAGTGCATGCGCATCAATTTTACCCATCGCAATGCTGACGCCTCTACCGCGTGCTACGCCTGGCAAAGGCGGATTGAGCCGGATCAGCGGGGCTTGCTGGCTTCGCATGGCTGCAGTTTCCGTGACACACCGAAGCCCTGTGCCAAGGATTCTTCTTCAGCAGGCAGCCCGGTCCTGCGCATCGATACGGGCCTGCAACAGGTCGAGCGCCTCGAGAAAGCGCTCGGCAGCGACGGCCGGCGTCCAGGGTTCCCACGGCCGGCAGGCATAGGCGGCGGCCAGCGGGTCTTCCTGCAGCACGGCGGCGCGGATGCGGAGGGTGTCACGGACCTCCTTCGCCGACCAGCCGGCCACATGCACCGCTTCGCTGGCGGCGGCCAGGCGGTCGGCCCGCTTGTGGCGCTCATGCTCGGTCGGGGTCCAGGCCGGCAAGCCGTAACGCAGGAATACGGCTTGCTCGAGGCGCCGGGTCAGGGCACGGAAACCCTCGCCGAGGAAAGGCTTCAGTGGCGACACGGCATCGAAGCCGAGCAAGCCTTCCTCGGCGTCGTGCAGCAGTTCGCGCAATTCGATGACCGGGGCCAGCGGGGCGGCCGCGGCGGCGCGGCGCAGCAGCATGACGGTGAGGGAATGCTGGGCCACCGACAGCGGCAGCGGCCATGCCGTGTGGCCGCCCCAGCGGTAAGTACGTGCCAGGCCAAGCGCGAGGTCGGCGTCGTCCCAGTCGAAGGGGGTGGGATTCAAAAGGTCAAGCCGCTTGCCGGATGGCATGCGGACCCAGGCGCGCATCGCGGGCGCCATGTCAGGAGGCAAGGGTAATAAAGCTCATGCGGGGAATTTTACCGGCTCCGGCGCGTGCTCCACGCGAGATTGATATGGCCGAACACTTCGCTTGCGCGGACCACTATGCTGATCCAATGTAGGCGTGGAAGGGACCGATATGGGCGAGCATCCGAAACGCATCGATTGCGACTTGCTGGTGGTGGGCGGCGGCATCAACGGCGCCGGGATCGCGCGCGACGCCGCCGGACGCGGCCTGCGCGTGGTGTTGTGCGAAAAGGATGACCTGGCCCAGCACACCTCGTCCGCGTCCAGCAAGCTGATCCACGGCGGCCTGCGCTATCTCGAACAGTACGAATTCGGCCTGGTGCGCAAGGCGCTGGCCGAGCGCGAAGTGCTGCTCAAGAGCGCGCCCCACATCATGCATCCGCTGCGTTTCGTGATGCCGCAGCGCAACGGGGAAGACCCGGCCGGGGAAAACCGTTTTGGCCAGCCGCGCGGCCAGCGTCCGGCCTGGATGATCCGCGCCGGCCTGTTCCTCTACGACCACCTGGCGCGGCGCGATTTCCTGCCGGCTTCCGGCAGCATCGACCTGCGCGCGGATCCGGCCGGGGCCGCGCTGCAGCGCCGTTTCGCGCGCGCCTTCGTGTATTCCGATGCCTGGGTCGACGATGCGCGCCTGGTGGTGCTGGCTGCTATCGATGCGCGTGACCGCGGCGCCACCATCCTCACCCGCACCCGTTGCACGGCCCTGCGGCGCGAGGCCGCGCGCTGGTCGGCCACGCTGGCCGGCCCGAAAGGCGAACTGGCGCTGCAGGCACGCTGCGTCGTGAATGCCGCCGGGCCGTGGGCGGCGCGCTTCCTGGAGGAGGCGGTAGGGGGCGGCATGGCCTGCACGCGACCGCTGCGCCTGGTGAAGGGCAGCCACATCGTGGTGCCGCGCCTGTTCGACCACGGCCAGGCTTACCTGCTGCAGCAGCCCGACGGCCGCATCGTGTTCGCGCTGCCTTACGAAGGCGCGTTCACGCTGATCGGCACCACCGACGTCGAGTACACGGGCGATCTCGACCGGGTGGCCATCAGCGCCGCCGAAGTGCTCTACCTGTGCGAAGCAGCCAACCGCTGTTTCGAGCGCCGCATCGGGCGCGAGGACGTGGTGTGGAGCTATGCCGGCGTGCGTCCGCTGATCGCCGGCGACGGGGCCGGCAGCGCGTCAAAGGCCAGCCGCGACTTCCGGTTGGAAACCGATACCCGGGGCGCGCCGCTGCTGTCCGTGTTCGGCGGCAAGGTGACCACCTTCCGCCGGCTGGCCGAGCAGGCGGTCGACTGGATCGCGCCGGCACTGGGCAGGCGCGTCCCCGGCTGGACGGCGCATGCCTGCCTGCCGGGCGGCGATTTGTTCGGCAAGGAGCCGGATGCGCGTGCGGTGCTGGAATTCGATGCCTGGCTGCGCACCCGTCAGCAGCAATACGCCTGGCTGGCGCCGGCGCTGCTGAGGCGTTATGCGCGCGCCTACGGTACCCGGCTGGGAACGCTGCTGTCGCATTGCCGCACGCGTGCCGACCTCGGCGTCGAGGTGGCGCCGGGACTGTTCGAAGTGGAACTCGATTATCTGCGGCGCCACGAATGGGCGCTGTGCGCGGACGACGTGCTGTGGCGCCGGTCCAAGCTGGGCCTGCACGTGCCGCCTGGGGCGGCGGCGCGGGTGGACGAATGGTTGCAGGAGCGAGAAGCAGCCCGGCCCGCGCCCGCGCCGGCGACGCGTGCGGTGGCCGGGCCGGGCAGCATCAATCCGGCCTGAAGCGCGGCGCCGCTCAGCGCCGCACGCCCTCCATCTTCGGCAACAGGGCCGCCAGGATGCCCAGCAGCGGCAGGTAAGACGCGATCCGGTACACCTGCTCGATGCCGGAAACGTCGGCGATATGCCCCATCGCGGCCGCGCCGATGCCGCTCACGCCGAACATCAGCCCGAAGAAGATCCCGGCAATCATCCCGACCTTGCCCGGCACCAGTTCCTGGGCAAATACCACGATTGCCGAGAAGGCCGAGGACATCACCAGGCCGATCACCACCGACAGCACGCCGGTCCAGAACAGATCGGCGTAGGGCAGGGCCAGGGTGAAGGGCGCCGCGCCCAGGATCGAGACCCAGATCACGCGCTTGCGACCGATGCGGTCGCCGATCGGTCCGCCGGCAAAAGTGCCGATGGCAACGGCGGCCAGGAACAGGAACAGATACATTTGCGCGGTACCGACCGGCACCTGGAACTTCTCGATCAGGTAGAAGGTGTAATAGCTCGACAGGCTGGCCATGTAGATGTATTTCGAGAACACCAGCAGCGACAGCACGGCCAGCGCCTGGATCACTTTATTGCGCGGCAAACCGGAGCCGGCTTGCGGGCCACTCTTGCGCGGCATGTTGCGCAAATGGTTGCCGTACCAGCGGCTGACGCCGACCAGCACCAGCACCGCTACCAGGATGAACAGCGTGAACCAGCCGATCCTGCCCTGGCCGCGGCCGACGATGACGGCCGCCGCCAGCAGCGGTCCCAGCGCTGAACCGAGGTTGCCGCCGACCTGGAACAGCGATTGCGCGAAGCCGAAGCGTCCGCCCGAGGCCAGGCGTGCCACGCGCGAGGCTTCCGGATGGAAGGTCGAGGAGCCGACGCCGATCATGCCGGCCGCCACCAGCAACACTGTGAAGCTCCCCGCCACGGCGAGCAGGCCGACGCCTGCCAGGGTCACGCACATGCCGACCGGCAGCAGGAAGGGAATAGGGCGCTTGTCAGTGTATAAACCGATCCAGGGCTGCAGCAGCGAGGCCGTGCACTGGAAGGTCAGGGTGATCAGGCCAACCTGGGTGAAGCTCAGGGCGAATTCCTGCTTGAGCAGCGGATAAATTGCGGGCAACACGGCCTGCACGCAATCGTTGAGCAAGTGGACGAAGGCAACGGAAAACAGGATTTGCAGCACTGTCCCGGTCTGGCCGGACATGGCTTTCGAAGAGCTAGCGGAGTTGGACATGGTGTGATGATTATTGCTTGACCGGTCATTGTAATCGAGTGGCGGCACCGGGGCTGAAGTGCCCCTGCGTCGAGCCGGACGCCGTCCCCGCCCGCCCTGTGCCAGACTATGTGCACCGCATCATTTTGCAAGGAGCACTCCATGAGCAATGAACAGCAGAGCAATGAACAGCAGAGCACTGAACAGCAAACCCAGGACCAAAAGCCGCAGGACACCCAGGCCAGGGAACAAGAGGCCGCGCAAGAACTGAACGAGGTCGACGGCCTGGCCGACAAGAAACCGGAAGAACTGACATCGGAAGAACTGCGCCTGATGGCCGACACCATGCCCGGCGAAGGTCCAGGCGATTAAATAGAAACTCAGCAAGCACGCAGCACCGCCATTCTGCTCCGCCAAAAAAACGTTTTGACGTCAGTATTGATTCTGGATAATCTTCTGGCAACAAAACAATAAGGAGACAGAATGGCAAACCCCTTCCAAGGGTGGGCGGCCACATTGCGCCGCTTCGCCTTAGCCCTGGCCGCATGCGCTGCGATGAGCGCCCAGGCCGCCGGGCCGGCCGACGTCCAGCTGGCCGGGCAGCCTGCCAACGCGGCGCGCGCAAGCAGCCTGATGGCCCCGGTCCAGAACATCGCCGGGCGCAGCCATATCAGCCTGAACGGCCGCTGGCACTACATCATCGATCCCTACGAAAACGGCTATTACGATTACCGCCACATGCCCTTCGACGCGTCGGAAAGCGGCAAGGGCGGCTATTACGACGACCGCAAGCCGAAGGACAAGACCGACTGGGTCGAATACGACTTCGACCGCGCCCCGACCATGAAGGTGCCGGGCGACTGGAATTCCCAGGCCGAAAAGCTGCAGCTCTACGAAGGCACCATTTGGCTGCGGCAAACCTTCGAGGCAGCCCCCAGGCCGGGACGCCATTACGTGCTTTCCTTCGGCGCGGTGAATTACGAAGCCCACGTCTACCTGAACGGCAAGAAATTGGGCACGCACAAGGGCGGTTTCACCCCCTTCCAGTTCGACGTCAGCGGAAAACTGAACCAAGGCCGCAACGTGGTCGTGGTCAAGGCCGACAATACCCGTCATGCGGACGAGATCCCGACCGTCAACACGGATTGGTGGAATTACGGCGGCATCACGCGCGACGTGCTGCTGGCCGAGCTGCCGGCAAGCTATATCGCCGACTATAAAGTCCAGTTGGCGAAGGGCGATGCGCGCCGCATCCAGGGCTTCGTGCAGCTTGGCGGCGAGCGCACGTCGCAACGCGTGACGGTGCGCATCCCGGAAGCCGGAATCCAGGCCACGCTGCAGACTGACAGCAATGGCCGCGCCGCCATCGACCTCGCGGCCGGCAAGCTGGCACTGTGGTCGCCCGAGCATCCGAAGCTGTACGCAGTGGAAGTGTCGGCCGGCGAAGACAAGGTCAGCGACCGCATCGGCTTCCGCACCATCGTCACGCGCGGGCAGGACATCCTGTTGAACGGCAAATCGGTCTTCTTGCGCGGCATCTCCATCCATGACGAAAACCCGCTGATCCCGGGCCGCCTGCGCGGGCAGGGCGACATGCGCATGCTGCTGCAATGGGCCAAGGACATGAATTGCAATTACGTGCGCCTGGCACATTACCCGCATAGCGAAGAGATGATCCGCCTGGCCGACGAGATGGGCTTGATGGTGTGGGCCGAGGTGCCGGTCTACTGGACGATTTCCTGGAACAACCCGGACACCTATGCCAACGCCAGTACGCAACTAAGCGACCTGATCGGGCGGGACAAGAACCGGGCAAGCGTGGTGATCTGGTCGGTCGGCAACGAAACGCCGATCAGCGCCCCGCGCAACGCCTTCATGGGCAAGCTGGTGGCGACTGCCCGCGGTCTCGACGATACCCGGCTGGTGGCGGCCGCGCTGGAAATCCATCGCACCGGCAATACCATCACGGTGGAAGATCCGCTGGCCGAGCAGATCGACCTGGTCAGCTTCAACGAGTACGCCGGCTGGTACTGGGCCAGCAATGCGGAAATGCTGAACTACCGCTTCGACATCAAGATGGACAAGCCGGTGATGATCACGGAATTCGGCGCCGACGCCCTGGGCGGCTACCACGCGGACGCCGACACCCGCTGGAGCGAGGAATACCAGGACACGCTGTATAAGAACCAGTTCCGCATGCTGGACGGTATTCCCGGCCTGCGCGGCCTGACGCCATGGATCCTGGTCGACTTCCGCTCGCCGCGCCGCCAGCATCCTTACTTCCAGGATGGCTGGAACCGCAAGGGTTTGATTTCGGACGACGGCAAGAAGAAGCAGGCGTTCTGGACCATGAAGCAGCACTACGATGAGGTCCAGAAGCGCTACGACAGCAAATAGCTCTTAATACTCCTGCTGGGTCGGCCGGAACAGGATCTCGTTGATGTCGACGTCGTCCGGCTGGCCGATCGCGTAAGCCACCGCGCGCGCGAAGGCGGTCGGCGATATCGCGATGTCGTAGAACTTGCGGATGTTCTCGGCGATGTCGGGTTCGGTGATGCTCTCCGGCAGTTCGGTATCGACGGCGCCCGGCGAGATGATGGTCGTGCGCAAGCCGTGCGCCTTGACTTCCTGGCGCAAGCCTTCCGAGATCACGCGCACCGCATGCTTGGTGGCCGAGTACACGATGCTGCCCGGGCGCACCTTGTGGCCGGCCACCGAAGACACGTTGATGATGTGGCCGGCATGCTGGGCGATCATGTACGGCAGCACCGCCGCAATGCCATACATCACGCCCTTGATGTTGACATCGATCATGCGGTCCCAGTCTTCGATCTTGAGGCGTTCGAGCGGCGAATGCGGCATCAGGCCGGCGTTGTTGAGCATGACGTCGACCCGGCCGTATCTGGCCACGGCGGCCTCGACCAATGCCTTCACCTGGGCGCTGTCGGTAACGTCGGTCTTGACGGCCAGCGCCCTGGCGCCGCCGCCTTCCAGCTCGGCGGCCAGGGCGTCGATGCGCTCCTGGCGGCGCGCACCGAGCACCACGATGGCGCCCTGGGCCGCCAGGTGGCGTGCGGTGGCTTCGCCGAGGCCGCTGCTGGCCCCGGTAATGACAACCACTTTGTCTTGAATATTGTTTTCCATGTTCACTGCGCGATCCTTTCAACTTGTCGTGGCGTGAGGGGCGAGCATAGCCGATCCGTCGCTACCACGCTGGCGCGCGCAACTCGCTTGCAATGCCGCGCCGGTTTTTTGGAATGTGGGCTAGCGTGGTAAGCCTGATATCCGAGAACCTTCCCATGCCCAATATCGTCCTGATCGGCGGCTCGGCCGGCAGCATCGATGTGCTGAAGCGCATCCTCGCAGGCTTGCCGGCCGATTTTCCGGCGGCGGTGCTCATCGTCGTGCACGTCGGCACCATGGAAAGCATGCTGCCGACCCTGCTCGAGCGCGGCTCGGTCCTGCCGGTGCGCCATGCCGTGCAGGGCGAGCCTCTCGTCGCCGGTCAGGTGCTGGTGGCGCCGCCGGACGTCCACCTTGCCGTTGCCAGGGATGGCGAGCGCCTGTATGCGCAGCTGTCGCGCGGCCCCAAGGAAAACCATTCGCGTCCCGCCATCGACCCGCTGTTCCGCTCGGCCGCCATGCAATGCGGCGCGGATGCGATCGCGGTCGTGCTGTCCGGCTTCCTGGACGATGGTACCGTTGGCTTGCAGGCGATCAAGATTTGCGGCGGCATCGCCATCGTCCAGGACCCGGCCGACGCCGGCGTGCCGGAAATGCCCCAAAGCGCCTTGCAGTACAACACCGTCGATTTTGTCCGGCGCATCGAGGAGATCGCGCCCACGCTGGCGCAACTGGTGAACCGTGTGCCCGTCACGGCCGCCCTGGAAAGCAGTGCGAACGACGGCGGGGCCGAACGTTCGCCGTGGATTGCCGTCGAAAACCGGATGTTTACCGAAGGTGGGGAAATGAAGGACCTGGACCAGATCGGGACGCGGGTCGGCTTGACCTGTCCCGAATGCGGCGGCGCCATCTGGGAAATCGCGGGCGTCCAACCGCTGCGCTACCGCTGTCATACAGGGCATGCGTTCACGGCGCGGGTGCTCGAATTGCTGCAGCGCGGCGAAGCCGAAGAAGCACTGTGGGCGGCAGTGCGCGCCCTGCATGAGCAGGAACTGTTATTCCGGGAAATGCAGCGCAAGGCCTCGCAGGAAGGGACGGCGGGCGATTACCTGCGCAGGGCCGACCAGACAAGGCAACACGCGCAGTTGTTACGCGACTTGATCGCCACGCGCATGGCATTCGGGCCTGTCTAACATTTCCCAAACGTACGCTGCGCCGCACCATTTGCAGTTTGGCTAGACTGTTCCAAGGATTGTTAATCTCTTCAGGAGCTTGCTTGGACTTCACAAATAGACCGCCGCAAAGGCCGGTCAGCCTCGGTCTGCAAGGCGGCGGCACCTATGGCGCGTTCACCTGGGGCGTGCTCGACCGCCTGCTCGACGAAGACAGCTTCGCATTCGACGGCATCAGCGGCAGCAGTTCGGGCGCCGTCAACGCCGTGGTACTGGCCGACGGCTATGCGCTCGGCGGCGGACGTCAGGGCGCCCAGCGAGCCTTGCGCCGCTTCTGGACCACGCTCGGCACCTTGTCCAGCTTCAGCCCGCTGCAGCCGACACCGGCGGACCGCATTGCCGGACGCTGGACCATGGAGCGCTCGCCGGTCTACCAATTGATGGAAATGGCGGGCGCCGTGATCGGCCCGGTGATGCAATTGCCGCTCACCCTGAATCCGCTGCGCAACCTGCTGCAAACGATGGTGAACTTCGAGCGCGTGCGCGCCTGCGAAGAGCTGCAGCTGTTCATCGCCGCCACCAATGTGCGCACCGGCAGCGGTCGCATCTTCAAGCGCGCCGAACTCGACCCCCAGAAGGTGATCGCCTCGGCCTGCCTGCCGACCGTGTTCGCCGGCGTCGAGATCGACGGCGAAACCTACTGGGATGGCAGCTACGTCGCCAACCCGCCGCTGGCGCCGCTGCTGGACCGGCCGGCACGCGATCTGATCGTGGTACAGAACAACCCGATCGCCCGTGCCAGCCTGCCGCGCAGCCTGGCCGACATCAGCAACCGGTCGAACGAGATCGCTTTCAACATCAGCTTCGTGCGCGAGATGAGCGCCCTGAAGAACATGCGCGCGCTACCGGACGAGGAGCGCGGCGCCGGCGCCACCCACGCGGCAACGCGCCTGCACCTGATCAGCGGCACCGACATCCTGGCGGACTATGCGATGTCCAGCAAGTTCAACTCGGAACTGGCTTTCCTGACGCATCTGCACGACAGCGGCGTCAAGGCGGCCGAGGCCTGGCTGCAGGAACACGGGGCCAGCGTCGGCATGCGTTCGACTTTCGATGAGATTCCGGTGTTCTATCCAGATATGGCGGCCTAGGGCGCAACCGGCGCTGCAATGAAAAATGCCGCCCGGCGCAAACCGGGCGGCATTTTTTATCGGCCGGGAAGGATTACTTGCCGTTCCTGGCCAGCCAGGCATCGATCTCCGGCAAGCGTGCGGCATTCACCTTGACGCGGTCCTGGATGGACGCGATCGCGGCATCGACGTCGCCACGCGAGCTGGCGGCCAGGTTGGCGCCGGCGTAGGCGTTCAGCTTGCCGACCATGGCGGGGTCGGAGGAGCCGCCGGCCAGGCGCGCGAAGTAGCGGCTGCGCGAGCTGGTGTCGACGCGCTGGTTGATCTTCGCCTGGTTGGCCAGGGCGAAGTCGAAGGCCAGGTCCGGGTGCTGCCCCGCCACCGCCGAAATGATGCCGGCGCTGGTGGTCAGGTCCGGCTCGTCGGTCAGGGCCAGCTTCAGCGCGCGTTCGGCCAGGGCGCGGTCGTCGGCGATGCCCAGCAGCTGGTACAGGTTGGACTTCAGCAGCGGGGTTTTTTCCGCCTTGGCGCGGGCGTGCAGGCCGTCCCAGGTGGCGGCGTCGGCGTGCTGGGCGACCACCGCCAGGATGGTCTTGCGCAGCGGGCCCGGCACGGCGGCCGGGTCGCTGTCGATGGCGGCGTAGCGGCGGCGCGCTTCGGCGATGACCTTGGCGTCACCCAGCTCGCTCAGGACGGCGATCAGCTGCGAGCGCAGGTTGGTCACGGTCGAGGCTTCGCCGGCGCGCGCGCTCCAGCCCACCTGCGCCATCACCGGCGACAGGCGCGCGACGGCGAAGCTGTCGAAGCTGCGCTGGCGTGCCGGGTCGCGCTGGTAGCGGCTGTGCAGGCCGGCGAAGACACCGGCGATGCGTGCCCACACCTGCGGTTCGGCATTTGCCGGGGTGGCCTTGGCCAGGTCCAGCACGCTCGATGCCGGCTGCAGGCCGGCCATGCCGAGCGCGGTGCTGTCGGCCAGCAGGCCGATCTGGTCGATCGGGGCCAGGCCGGCGAAGTTCTGCGCCAGCTGCGCGAATTCCTTCGGCGCGTACAGGGTGCGGTAGTAGCCGCTCTGGCCGGCGTTGACGACCACGGCGCCGCAACCCGGCACGGTGATCGTGCCCTTGCCGCCCGAGACCAGGGTGGTGGCCGGCTTGCTACCCGCGATCTGGGCGATGACCGGCACGCGCCAGGCCAGCGGCTTCTTGTCCGGCCGGTCGCGCGAGAACTCTTCCTGGGTCAGCGCCACGACCGTGCTGTTGTTCCTGCATTCCGGTGCGCCGACGCGGATCAGCGGCACGCCCGGCTGCAGCGTGAAGTCGTGGGCGACGTCGGTGACGGGCTTCTTCGCCGCCTTTTCGATCTGCTTCCACAGATCGTCGGACACCGTGTTGCCGTAGGCGTGGGCCTTCATGTAGGCGCGCACGCCGCTGCGCCAGGCATCTTCGCCGACGTAGGCTTCGAGCATGCGGATCACCGCTTCGCCCTTCTGGTAGGTGATCACGTCGAAGGCCTGGCTGGCCTGTTCGACGGTCTCGATGTGCTGCACCACCGGGTGGGTGGCGGCGACCGAGTCGCGGCCCATGGCGGCATCGCGGCCGCCGACGGCATCCAGGTGGGTCTTCCATTCAGGATGGGCGCGCGCGGTCATGCGGCCTTCCATCCAGGAAGCGAAGCCTTCGTTCAGCCACAGGTCGTCCCACCAGCGCATCGTGACCAGGTCGCCGAACCACTGGTGCGCCATTTCGTGGGCGGCGGTCGCGAAGACTTCCTGGCGGTCGTGCTGGGTCGAGATCTTCGGGTCCAGCAGCAGCGCGTATTCGAAGGTGAAGATCGAGCCCCAGTTTTCCATCGCGCCGAAGAACTGGCTCTGGCCGGGGCCGGCGATGTTGTCGAGCTTGGGCAGCGGGTAGCGCACGCCGAAGTAGTCGTTGTATTCGCGCAGGATGGTCTTCGAGGAGTCCAGTGCAAAGGCAGCCTGGTCGATCGCGCCGCGGCGGGTGATCACGCCCAGTTCGGTATCGCCTTCCTTCGCGGTGGCGCGCTCGAAGTCGCCGACGCCCAGGAACAGCAAATAGGTCGACATCTTCGGGGTCTTGGCGAAGCTGACGCGCTGGCGGCCGTCGGGCAGGGCGGCCGTGTTCGCGGCCGGCATGTTACTGACCGCCATCTGGCCGGCCGGTACCGTCACCTCCAGCGAGAAGGTGGCCTTGTAGGCCGGCTCGTCCCACGACGGGATCATGCGGCGCGCGTCCGAATTCTCGAACTGGGTGTACAGGGCGCGCTGGCTCTTGCCTTCGTTGGCGCCGCTGCCGGCGTAGTCCAGCGAGAACAGGCCGACCGCCTGGGTGCCGATGATGCCGGTGTACTCGGTAGCCAGCTTGTAGATGCCGGGCGCCAGCGGGCGTTCCAGCTTGAAGGTCGCGGTCTGGGCCTTGTCGTCGACGCTGACGGTCGCGTTCAGGGCGCTGCCGCCGGCGGCCGGGGTCAGGGTCGCCTTGCTGAACTTTAGGTCGGCGGCGTTCAGGGTGATGCTGTCGGTGGCGCGGGTCACGGTCAGCGTGATGGTGGCCCTGGCGCTGAAGCTGGCGCGGGTGGCGTCCGGCGTCAGTGCGATGTCGTAGTGGCTCGGGATGATCCCGCGCGGCAGCTGGGTGGTGGCTTGCGCGCTCGTCTTGGCGGCGGCGGGAGCGGCGAGTGCATGTACGGCGGGGACGGCGGTAAAGGCGAGGGCGACTGCGGCGGAGATCAGGCTGCGATGCATGAGGGAGAGACCTATCTTCTAATATGTATGTACGTCGAGCTTGCACGCCGAGCGGCAAGGCCAGCCTGTGAATCTAAGGCCTAAGTGCCACCGTGTCAACGCGGGCCGGCCGGCTCCCTGGGGTATGATCGCAACGCATCCATACAATCAGGGGAGACACCGCATGAAGCTTTACACCAGCGCCCGCGCACCGAACCCGCGCCGCGTGCTCATGTTCATCGCCGAAAAGAACATTGCCGGCATCGAGCAGGTAGGGGTCGACCTCGGCCAGGGCCAGCACCGCAGCGAGGCCTTCCTGGCGCTGAACCCGCTGGGCCAGGTGCCGGTGCTCGAACTCGACGACGGCAGGCTGCTGTCCGAGACGCGTGCGATCTGCACTTACCTGGAAGGCCTGCAGCCGCAGCCGAACCTGATGGGCGCCGACTTCGAGGAGCGCGCCTTTATCGAGATGATGGACCGCCGCTGCGAGCTGCAGCTGTTCCTGAAAATCGCCAACAGCGTACGCCATTGCCACCCCGGCCTGGCAACGCTTGAGCAGCCGCAGTTCGGCGACTTCGGGACCTCGCAGGGACAGAAGATGCGCGACACGGCGCGCTGGCTGGACGGCGTGCTGGCGGCCCGGCCTTATGTGGCCGGCGAGCGCTTCACGGTTGCCGATATCACGGCGTTTTGCGCGCTGGAGTTTGCGCGCGGGATGATGAAGTTCCGTCCGGGGGCGGAGGGGATGGGGAGTTTGCAGGCTTGGCGGGACAGGGTGGCGGAGCGGCCGAGTGCGAAGGCGGTGTGAGACAAGCCGGCCCCGAACAAGGTCGGCCCCGCGGAGGCGGAGACCCAGGTTCGTTCGCGTTTCGGTAGCGCAGGCATAACCTGGAGGAACAGTGCCGGGGGCACTGTTCCTCGCACGCGGGAATGACGTGCATACGGAACGGGTCAGGACAGCGCCAGCTCAGCCCACCCGCTTGTACCAGCAACGATCCCCCTCGACCGCCTGATACGTCCCCGCATACGCATCCGTCACCGACAAGGGCCGGTCCAGGCACAGCACCCCGAAGCGTGCCAGGCTGTCGTGGAACAGGCGCAGCACACGCTGGCGCAGCACCGGGCCGAAATCGGCCAGCGCATTGCAGCACAGGATCGCCTGGAACTCGTTGAAGGAGGCATCGGTCACCAGGCTGTATTGCGACCAGGTGATGCGCCGCCGCAGCGGCGCCTGCAGGCGCGCGCGACCGTCCTCGATGTCGAACCAGGACGCCAGCGCACCGGTGCCGCCGCTGGCGGCGTAGCGCGCCTGGGCTGCCTCCAGTTCATCCAGGGCCAGGCTGGCGTCCTGCATCGCCGTCACCAGCTCCTCGTTGGCGAGGGTGGCGTGGATGTCCATGCGCTCCAGGATGCCTTCCTCGGCCAGCAGGATCGCCAGCGTCCACGCCTCTCCCACGCCGGCGCATTCGGCCACCCAGACCCTGGGCAGCGGCCAGGCGCGCAGCGACGGCGCCAGGAGGCCGCGCAGGTGGACCGCATGCTCGACGTCCTCGAACAGCACGCCGGGCACCACCGACAGCGCGCGCAGGACGGCGCAGGCGCTGTCGCCGTCGTGCAGCACCTTTTCCTGCAGGCCGGACACGGTAGTCACGCCGCGCTCCGCCATCGCATGGGCCAGCTTGCGGCGCAAGGCCGCGCGGTCGTAGGCGCGGAAATCGTGGCCGAAGCGCTGGAACAAGGCTTCCAGCAGCAGCTCGGTCTCCAGCTCCTCGACAGCCAGCCCGGCCGCGAGGCCGGTCCAGGCCTTTGGCGGGGACATCACATGCAAGGTCGCCGCGGCCCTCATTGGCGGGCTCAATGCAGCCACACGCGCATCATCGACAGCAGCTGCGCCACATCCACCGGCTTGGTGATGTAGTCGGAAGCGCCGGCGGCGATGCACTTGTCGCGGTCGCCCTTCATCGCCTTCGCGGTCAGGGTGATGATCGGCAGCGACTTGAACTTCGGGATGCGGCGGATGGCGCGCATGGTGTCGTAGCCGTCCATCTCCGGCATCATGATGTCCATCAGGACGATCTCGATGCTCGGGTCCTTTTCCAGCACCTCGATGCCGTCGCGGCCGTTTTCGGCAAACAAGACCTGCATCTGCTGGCGCTCCAGGAGCGAAGACAGGGCGAAGATGTTGCGCAGGTCGTCGTCGACGATGAGCACCTTGCGCCCGGCCAGGCCGCCGTCCAGCGCATGGATTTCCTCCAGCATCTTCCGTTGGGCGTCCGGCAGGCTGGCCTGCGAACGGTGCAGGAACAGTGCGGTTTCATCCAGCAGGCGTTCCGGCGAGCGCGCATCCTTGACCACGATGGTCTTGGCATAGCGTTTCAGCTTGGTGACGTCCTTGCGCGAGAGCTCCTTGGCGGTGTAGATCACGATCGGCAGGTCGCGCAGCTGCGGCAGCTTGCCGATCTGGTCGAGCAGGTCGAAGCCGGAAATGTCGGGCAGGGTCAAATCCAGCACCATGCAGTCGAACTGGTGCTCGCCCAGGGCCGACAGCGCGGCGGAACCGGTTTCCACGGTGACGATGTGGACGTCGGCGTCGCCGATCAGCGAGACGATGGACTCGCGCTGGGCCAGGTCGTCCTCGACCACCAGCAGCGAACGCTTGCCGCCCATCAGGAACTTCTGGATGCGCTTGAATTCTTCCTGCAGCGCCTCGCGGCTGACCGGCTTGTTGATGTAAGAGATCGCACCCTGGCGCAGCGCGCGCTCGCGCTCGCGCAGGGCCGACAGCACGTGCACCGGGATGTGGCGCGTGCTCGGATCGCGTTTCAGGCGGTCCAGCACGGTCAGGCCGTCGATGTCCGGCAAGTCGATGTCGAGCAGGATCGCCGACGGCAGGTAGTCGCGCGCGAGGGACAGCGCCGAATCGCCGCGGTAGGTGACGATGCCCTTGAAGTTCTTCTCGCGCGCGAAGTCGAGCAGGGTCTTGGCGAAGCGCTCGTCATCCTCGACGATCAGCACCGAGGGGTCGCCCGGGGCGATCAGGCCGCGGTCGTCCAGCAGGGTCGCATATTCGACCTTGCCGGTGGAGACGTCGGTGATGGTCACGGTCGGCACGGTCGCCACCTCGCTTTCCAGCTCGGCTTCCGGCATGGCGGCCGGCGCCGGGGTCATCGACAACTGGGCGACGGGCGCGGCGCCGGCGGCTTGCGGCGGCGCGAAACGGGCCGGCTGCGGCTGGCGCGTCTGTTCGTAGTTGATGAAGCCGGCGCGGTTGTAGGGCAGGTAGAGCGTGAAGGTGGAACCGACGTTGACGGTGGACTCCACGCGGATCTCGCCGCCGAGCAGGCGCGCCAGTTCGCGCGAAATCGACAGGCCCAGGCCGGTGCCGCCGTACTTGCGGGCGGTCGAGCCGTCGGCCTGCTGGAAGGCTTCGAAGATCAGCTGCAGCTTGTCGGACGGGATGCCGACGCCGGTGTCGCGCACCGAGAAGGCCAGCACCGCATCGGCGTGCAGCAGGTGCGGGTGGTCGGCGGTCCAGCCGCTGGTGACCAGGCTGATCGTCAGCGCAACCTGGCCGTGGCTGGTGAACTTGAAGGCGTTCGACAGCAGGTTTTTCAGGACCTGCTGCAGGCGCGTGGTGTCGGTCATCAGCGCGGTAGGCAGGCTTTCCGCCAGGTCGACCTGGAAGCCGAGGTGCTTGGCTTCGGCCATGTGGCGGAAGGTGCGGTCGACGTAGTTGCGCAGGTTGGCGAAGCGGTATTCCGAGACGTCCAGCGTGACCGTGCCCGACTCGATCTTCGACAGGTCGAGAATGTCGTTAATGAGGGTCAGCAGGTCGGAGCCGGAGCCGTGGATGGTCTTCGCGAATTCCACCTGCTTGCTCGACAGGTTGCCTTCCGGGTTGTCGGACAGCTGCTGCGCCAAAATCAGGAGCGAATTCAGCGGCGTACGCAGTTCGTGCGACATATTCGCCAGGAACTCGGACTTGTACTTCGAGGACAGCGCCAGCTGGGTCGCCTTTTCTTCCAGCGCCAGCTTGGCCTGCTCCACCTCGCGGTTCTTGCGTTCCACCTCGATGTTCTGCTCGGACAGCAGGCGCGCCTTTTCCGCCAGTTCCTGGTTGGTCTGCTGCAGTTCCTGCGCCAGCGACTGCGACTGGGTCAGCAGCGATTCGGTACGGCTGTTCGCCTCGATCGTGTTCAGCACCACGCCGATCGATTCCATCAGCTGGTCGAGGAAGGACAGGTGGGTTTCCGTGAAGCGGTCCAGCGAAGCGATCTCGATGACGGCCTTGACCTGCTGTTCGAACAGGATAGGCAGCACCACGATATTCGTCGGCGGCGCCGCGCCCAGGCCCGACGACACCTGGATGTAGTCGCGCGGGACGTCGGTCAGCCAGATGCGGCTCTTCTCCAGCGCGCACTGGCCCACCAGGCCCTCGCCCGGCAGGAAGGAAGTCGGCAGCTTGCGGCTGGAACGGTAGCCGTAGGACGCGATCATGCGCAGGCGCGCGTCGGCGTCCTGGGAATCCATCATGTAGAACACGCCGTGGTGGGCCGAGATCAGCGGCGCCAGTTCGGACAGGATCAGCTTGGTCACCGCCTGCAAATCGCGCTGGCCCTGCAGCAGGCGCGTAAAGCGCGCCAGGTTGGTCTTCAGCCAGTCCTGCTGCGCGTTCTTCTGCGTGGTTTCCTTCAGGTTGCGGATCATCTCGTTGATGTTGTCCTTCAGGTAGGACATCTCGCCGCGCGCTTCCACCTGAATGGAACGCGACAAGTCGCCGCGCGTCACCGCCGTCGCCACCTCGCCGATCGCGCGCATCTGGTTGGTCAGGTTCGCCGCCAGCTGGTTCACGTTCTCGGTCAAGTCCTTCCAGGTACCGCCGACGCCGGACACGTTCGCCTGGCCCCCCAGCTTGCCCTCGGTACCGACCTCGCGCGCCACGCGGGTCACTTCGGATGCGAACGAGGACAACTGGTCCACCATCACGTTGATGGTGTCCTTCAGTTCCAGGATCTCGCCCTTCACGTCCACGGTGATCTTCTTCGACAAGTCGCCGCGCGCCACCGCGGTGGTCACCGCCGCGATATTACGCACCTGACCGGTCAGGTTGGACGCCATGAAGTTCACGTTGTCGGTCAAGTCCTTCCAGGTGCCGCCGACGCCCGGCACGTAAGCCTGGCCGCCCAGCTTGCCCTCGGTACCCACTTCGCGTGCCACGCGCGTCACTTCCGACGCGAAAGAGGACAGCTGGTCCACCATCACGTTGATGGTATTCTTCAGTTCAAGAATCTCACCCTTCACGTCCACCGTGATCTTCTTGGACAAATCGCCGTTCGCCACCGCCGTGGTAACGTCCGCGATGTTACGCACCTGGCCGGTCAGGTTGGACGCCATGAAGTTCACGTTGTCGGTCAAGTCCTTCCAGGTACCGCCGACGCCCGGCACGTTCGCCTGGCCGCCCAGCTTGCCTTCGGTACCCACCTCGCGCGCCACGCGCGTCACCTCGGAAGCAAAAGAGTTCAGCTGGTCGACCATCACGTTGATGGTGTTCTTCAGTTCTAGGATCTCGCCCTTCACGTCCACCGTGATCTTCTTGGACAAGTCGCCGTTGGCCACCGCGGTGGTCACGTCCGCGATGTTACGCACCTGGCCGGTCAGGTTGCCCGCCATGGAGTTCACCGAGTCGGTCAAGTCCTTCCACGTCCCGGCCACGCCCTTCACCTGCGCCTGCCCGCCCAGCTTGCCCTCGGTACCCACTTCGCGCGCCACGCGCGTCACTTCCGAGGAGAACGAGGACAGCTGGTCCACCATCACGTTGATGGTGTTTTTCAGTTCGAGAATTTCGCCCTTCACGTCCACCGTGATCTTCTTGGACAGGTCGCCGTTCGCCACCGCGGTCGTCACGGTGGCGATGTTCCGCACCTGGCCGGTCAGGTTGGACGCCATGAAGTTCACGTTGTCGGTCAAGTCCTTCCAGGTGCCGCCGACGCCAGGCACGTACGCCTGGCCGCCGAGCTTACCTTCGGTACCCACTTCGCGCGCCACGCGCGTCACTTCGGATGCGAAGGAGCGCAGCTGGTCCACCATCACGTTGATGGTGTCCTTCAACTGCAGGATCTCGCCGCGCACGTCCACCGTGATCTTCTTGGACAAGTCGCCGTTCGCCACCGCGGTGGTCACCTCGGCGATGTTACGCACCTGGGAGGTCAGGTTACCCGCCATCGAGTTCACCGAGTCGGTCAAGTCCTTCCAGGTACCGGCCACGCCTTTCACCTGCGCCTGGCCGCCCAGCTTGCCCTCGGTACCCACTTCACGCGCCACCCGGGTCACCTCGGACGAGAACGAGGACAGCTGTTCCACCATGGTGTTCGCGGTCTGCGCCGCGCGCAGATATTGTCCTTTTAACGGGTGCCCGTCGACTTCCAGCGCCATGGTCTGCGACAGATCGCCCTTTGCCACGGCGCCGATGACGCGCGCCATTTCCGTGGTCGGGCGCACCAGGTCGTCGATCAGGGTGTTGACGGAGCTGACGATGGTGGCCCAGCCGCCCACCACGCCCGGCACATCGGCGCGCTTGGTCAGGTGGCCTTCGCGGCCGACGACACGCGACACGTCGGTCACGGTTTCCACCATCTTTTCCTTGGTCTCGATGATGTCGTTCAGGGTATCGGCGATCTTGCCGGAAACGCCGGTCCAGTCGGACGGCATGCGTACCGAAAAGTCGCCTTTTTTCAAGGCCATCAGCGTGGACAGCAAGAGCTTGACATCGAGCTGTTCAGCCATGTCAGTCATGTTATTCATTGACTTGGATTCCTCGGAATGGGAAATAAGAATGGGTGGAGAGCGCAAGGACGGTGACCGATGGCGGCTGACGATCGGTCGTGTGTTGGGCACGGGCAGACAAGATGGTTGGACGAACGCGTTCTGTTAAATATCAGAAAGTGGGTAACGATACTCCTGTACTTGCTCAAGTCAAGCTTGATCAGTAGCAATATTGGGGCGGTAAATATCACCGGCCTTGCAATTGCTAAGAAGAAATTTTGATATGGCAATTCGCGCGAGTCTATACCGGATCGTGCGAAGGGGGCGCACAATTGAATTTTTGGTCCACAATAAAAGTATCCTGAAGAAAACTGAATTGCCGCATTTTCATATTCAATATACATAAATCAATAAATATCGTGCTTTTTGGTTACAACTCAACTAGCATACGTGCTGTCATTACATCAATAGCCTGGGGGACACATGACTGGCTTCGACATGGACGAGCTGCAGCACAGGAATACGGCTTCCAGCTGGGGCGATACCTTGTTCGGCATCGGCCGCCGCTACGGTTTCGAAAAGGCCATGTTCGGGATGTCCGGCTCGCGCCACGCGCGCCTGGACAACGCTTTTATACAGAGTAATTATCCAGCGGCCTGGCGCGAGCACTACAATGCAGAGCGTTATGCCTACGTGGACCCGGCCGTCACCCACTGCCTGGCCAGCACCTTGCCTATAGTCTGGCAGCCGGACATGTACCGCAGCCAGACCCAGCGCACTCTGTATGAAGAAGCCTGCGCCCATGGCATCCGCGCCGGCCTGAGTCTCCCGATCCACGGGCCGAACGGGGAATTCGGGATGCTGTCCTTCGCAACGAACGCCCAGCCGGATGCCGACTTCATGCGCGCGGCGCATGCCAGCCTGCCCGACCTGGCGCTGGTGCGCGACTATGCGTTTGCGACGGGGATACGGTTTTGCCCGCAGACGGGGCAGGAAGCCGCGCCGCGCCTGACACCGCGCGAGCTCGAAGTGCTCAACTGGGTCATGGTGGGCAAATCATCGTGGGAAATTTCGAAGATTACCGGCTGTTCCGAGGCGACGGTGAACTTCCACATGGGTAATATCAGGCAGAAATTCAACGTCAACACCCGGCAACAGGCGGTGGTGAGGGCGATCTCCCTCGGGCTGATCACCCCAGAAGATCACCATCGTTGAGCTTGCCGTTGACATAAAGCTTCAACAGCAGGGCCACCGGCGCCGGAATCGCCAGGCCCGTCTCGAAGCGGCTGCCACTCGACTGCGTCACGCCGAACCGGCCCCAGAATTTCTCCTGGCTCTCGCGTTTGCTGACCCGGTACTTCTTCAGGTCGTTGATGGAGAGCGCCGAGGGCGCAAGTGGTTTTACGCTTGTGCCGATAAACGGATCCCGCAGGCTTGCTTCTGTAACGAAATCGTTAGCCATCGCCGCTCCTCCATGGAAACATGTGTGAGAAACAAGTATTCCATGCATCATTCATTTCGAGTCCTAGCAATACTGCTAGTTCCCGTAGGAATGTACATACGGCGCTTTTTGTAACCAAGTTTATTGTTTGAGCTGGATCAATAAAAACGTATAAGTTAAGGCCCACATTGTGGCAGTTTGTTCATTGTTGGCTGCACCCGCGTGGCCCCCTTCGGTATTTTCCCAATACAGAATGTCGTGTTTTTGCCCAAGCATGCGCGCCGCCATCTTGCGCGCATGGCCAGGGTGGACGCGGTCGTCGCGGGTCGACGTGGTGAATAAGACGCGCGGATATTGCTTCTCAGCCGATACATTCTGGTAGGGAGAATATTTGCCGATGTATTCCCACTCGGCCGGATCGTCTGGGTTGCCGTATTCGCCCATCCAGGAAGCGCCCGCCAGTAACTGATGGTAGCGGCGCATGTCGAGCAGCGGCACCTGGCACACCACGCCATTGAACAAGTCCGGGCGCTGGGTCAGCACCGCGCCGACCAGCAGGCCGCCGTTGCTGCCGCCCATGATGCCGAGATGGCGCGGGCTGGTGATGTTCCTTCTGACAAGGTCCTGTGCCACGGCGATGAAATCGTCGAAGGCGTTCTGGCGCTTGTCCTTGAGCGCGCCCTGGTGCCAGCGCGGGCCGAATTCGCCGCCGCCGCGGATATTCGCCAGCACGTAGACGCCGCCCTGTTCCAGCCAGGCGCTGCCGGTGATGCCACTATAGAAGGGTGTCAGCGAGACTTCGAAGCCGCCGTAGCCGTATAGCAGGGTCGGGTTGGTCCCATCCTGCGGGGCGTCGCTGCGCATCACCACGAAGTAGGGGACCATGGTGCCGTCCCGGGAGCGGGCCGCGAACTGCTTCACCGTGAATGGGCTGGCGTCGAAAAAGGGGGGCATGGCCTTCAGCGGCTGGCGCGAATTGCTGATGCTCGCGCTGCCGGCTTCGCACAGATACAGGGTGCTCGGCGTCAGGAAATCGGTCACGGTCAGGAAGTACTGGTCGGATTCGAATTCGTCGACGCTGGAAACACCCAGCGCGCCCATGGTCGGTGCCGCGATGTCGCGCGCGCGCCAGACATGGCCGCTCTGCGTCAGTTCGACGATCCGGTTCTTCACATTGTCGAGGACGGTCAGCAGGATCGCGTTGCGGGTGGCGGTCACGCCGTCCAGCGAGGTGGTGGGGGTGGGCGTGAACAGCGCTTCGAAGGCTTGCTCGCCGCGCATGAAAGCGTCGAAATCCATCGCCAGCAGGCTGCCCTGCGGCCAGGTCTTGTCGCCGGTGGTCCAGTCCGAGCGAAGTTCGATCACGACCTGGTCGCGCACGGTGAACACGTTGGCGTCATCCGGCTTGGGCAGCTTGTGGAGCGCGCCTTCGCGGCGCAGGAAGGTCTCGCTGCTGTAGAAGTCGATCTGGCGCTGGACGAACTGGTGTTCGTGGCCGGGCGTCGGATCGTGCCAGGCCGAAGCCGACAAATCGTCGTGCCCGGCTTCGTAGACGGTGACGGCGGCGTCGAGCTGGGTGCCGCGTCGCCATTCCTTGACGATGCGCGGGTAGCCGGAGCTGGTCATGCTGTCTTCGCCGAAGTCGGTGGCGACGAACAGGGTGTCCTGGTCGATCCAGCCGTAGCTGCTCTTGGCTTCCGGCAGGGTGAAGCCGCCGGCCACGAATTGCAGGCTGTCCAGGTCGAATTCGCGCACCACGTGGGCATCGCCGCCGCCGCGCGACAGCGACACCAGCGCGCGCGCGCCGCCCGGTTTCAGCGTCGAGACGCCGGCCCAGACCCAGTTCTCGTCTTCGTCGCGCGCCAGCTGGTCGAGGTCGAGCACGGTTTCCCATTGCGGCTCGGGCTGGCGGTATTCCTCCAGCGTGGTACGGCGCCAGAGGCCGCGCGGGTGCTCGGCGTCGCGCCAGAAGTTGTAGAACAGGCCCTTGTGGCGGCCGACGTAGGGAATTCTCTCCTTGGAGTCGAGGATGGTCTTCAGGCGGGTACGCAGGGCGGGGTAGCCGGGGCTGGCGCTCAGCGCCTGCTCGCTCTCGGCGTTGCGCGCCTTGACCCAGTCCAGCGCGGGTTCGGCGGCGACTTGTTCCAGCCAGAGGTGAGGGTCTTCAAGGTCCTGGGCCGGCGTGGTGGCGACGTGGTCTTGCATGCTGAATCCTGTTCGTGATGAATGGCTTGATGGCCACATCTTATCAACAAGCCTGAATTGCCGCATTGCAATGCGTGGCGGGTGGACCCATGGCCGCCGCAGCTCTACCGCCGGCTTGTCATAAGTAGTATCCTTCGGGCGTCCACTCCAGATCCACACCATGCCTTCCGCAATCACCCCCGGCCTCCTCATCCTGCACGGCAACCAGATGGAATTGCTGCGCGCCGCCGTCTTCGACTGGCTGCGCAACCACCCGCTGAGTCCGTTGGAGGAGGAAATCATCCTGGTGCAGTCGAACGGCGTGGCCGAGTGGCTGAAGATCGCCCTGGCCGAAGACATGGGCGTGTGCGCCGCCACCCGCGTGGCGCTGCCGGCGCGCTTCCTGTGGCAATCCTACCGCGGCATGCTCGGACCGGAACGGGTGCCGAACCGCTCGCCCTTCGACAAGGATGCGCTTACCTGGCGCCTGATGCGCCTGCTGCCCGAGGTGCTGGAAAAGGATCAGTTCGCGCCGCTGCGTCATTTTTTGCAGGACGGCGACCCGGAGCGCCGCCTGCAGCTGGCCGAGCGCCTGGCCGACCTCTACGACCAGTACCAGGTGTACCGCGCCGACTGGCTGACCGACTGGGCCGACAACCGGGACCAATTGCGGCGGCCAAATGGCGAGCCGATTCCGCTGGCGCCCGACCAGTGCTGGCAAGCCCAGCTCTGGCGCGAGATCCATGCAAGCCTGCCGCCCGAGCGCCGCTGGTCGGGCCGCGCCACCATCCACCAGCAATTCATGGCAGCGGTGGAAGAAGACCGCCAGCCGGTACAGCGCCTGCCGCGCCGCGTGGTGCTGTTCGGGATGTCGACCCTGCCTTACCAGACCATCCAGGCGGTGGCCGGCTTGTCGCGCCACACCCAGGTGCTGCTGGCGGTGCCGAACCCCTGCCAGTTCTACTGGGGCGATATCTGCGAAGGGCGCGAACTGCTGCGCGCCGCCTACAAACGCCAGCAGGCGAAGAATGGCGCCAGCCTGGCCGACATCCCGCCGGAACAGATGCACGCCCATTGCCACCCGCTGCTGGCCAGCTGGGGACGGCAAGGGCGCGACTTCGTGCGCATGCTGGACGAGTTCGACAATGGCGAGGCCCGCAGTTCGTTCGCTCAATTTGCCAACATGCGGGTCGATCTGTTTTCCGAGGACGAGGGGGAATGCCTGTTGAACCAGGTGCAGGGCGCGATCCGCGATTTGCTGCCGCTGTCCGAGCATGCCTGGGATGCGCCGCCGCCGGAAGACAAGTCCATCGAGTTCCACATCGCCCACAGCGCCCAGCGCGAAGTCGAGGTGCTGCACGACCAGTTGCTGTCCTGGTTTGCGGAAGAAAGCGAAGAGCCCCTGCGCCCGCGCGACGTGGTCGTCATGATGCCGGACATCGAGACCTTCTCGGCCGCCATCCACGCCGTGTTCGACCAGCACAAGCGCAGCGATCCGCGCTACATCCCCTTCGAGATCGGCGACGTCAAGGACCGCAGCGTGAACCCGCTGCTGGTGGCGCTGGAATGGCTGCTTCGCCTGCCGCAGCAGCGCTGCCGCCAGAGCGAGGTGCGTGATCTGCTCGACGTGCCGGCGGTGGCGCGCCGTTTCGGCATCGAGGAAGACGACCTCGCCACCCTCGGCCACTGGATCGAAGGCGCCAGCGTGCGCTGGGGCCTGGATGCGCGCCATCGCGCCGGCCTCGGGCTCGGCTCGGCCGGCGAACAGAATTCCTGGCTGTTCGGCATCCGGCGCATGCTGCTCGGTTACGCCACCGGCGCCGGCGCCAGCTTCAACGACATCGAGCCCTACGCGGAAGTCGGCGGCCTGGATGCGGCGCTGGCCGGTTCGCTGGCCGAGCTGGTGGAGGCGCTGCTGGCCTGGCGCGAACAGCTGGACGACAACCTGCGGCCGTTGGAATGGGGCGCCCGCGCCCGCGCCATGCTGGCGCGCTTCTTCCGCGCCGGCAGCGACGAAGACCGGGTGGTGCTGAACCAGCTCGAGGAAGCGCTGCAATGCTGGCTCGAGATCTGCGAGAACGCGCTGTTCGACGAGCCCGTGCCCCTGGCCGTGATGCGCGAAGCCTGGCTGGGTGAACTCGACCAACCGGCGCTGACCCACCAGTTCGTGTCCGGCGGCGTCACCTTCTGCACCCTGATGCCGATGCGCGCCGTGCCCTTCCGCGTGGTCTGCCTGCTCGGCATGAACGATGGCGAATTCCCGCGCCGCGCCCAGCAATCCGACTTCGATCTGCTGGTCTTGCCGGGGATGGCACGCCCGGGCGACCGCTCGCGCCGCGACGACGACCGCTACCTGATGCTGGAGGCGCTGCTGGCCGCGCGCGACAAGCTGTACGTCAGCTGGGTAGGCCGCAACGTGCGCGACAACACCGAGCAGCCGGCGTCGGTGCTGGTGTCGCAGCTGCGCGATTACCTGGCCAATGGCTGGCATCTCGACCCCGGGCTGAGCGAGCGCACCACCGTGCATGCGCTGCAGCCTTTTTCGCGCCGCTACTTCGAGCGCGGCGGCTTGCTGACCTATGCCGGGGAGTGGCGCTCGGCACACCGTGGCGAAGACGGCGAGGGCAGGGAAGAAGATGAGGGCGCATTGCCGCCCTACGAACTGGAACCGGACTACCGCCTGAAGCTGGGCGAGCTGGCCGGCTTCCTGCGCCAGCCGGCGCGCTATTTCTTCCGCCGCCGCCTGGGCGTGCACTTCGGCCAGCTGGAAGTGGTGGGCGAGGACGAGGAACCGTTCTCGCTGGACGCCCTCGAACGCTATCTGTTGGAAGACGAACTGCTCGACGACAGCGGCAGCCGCGAAAGTCACGACGAGGTGCGCCAGGTGCTGGCCGCGCGCGCCGGCCGCCTGGCGCGCGAAGGCGTGCTGCCCATCGGCCTGATCGGCCGCCAGTGGCAGCAGCAGCTGGTCGACGAACTGGTACCGGTGCGCACGGCCTGGCTGGCGCTCGGCGCGCGCTATCCGCAGGCGGCACCGAAGCAGGTGGTCAGCCTAGACCTGGACGGCGTGCTGCTGGATGACTGGATCGACCGCCTGCGCAGCAGCGAGGCCGGCACCGTTTGGCTGATGCAGATCTCGTCCAAGGTACTGGACCGCAAGGGCGCGCCGCGCGGCGACAAACTGATCGGCCCCTGGCTGCGCCAGCTGGCGGCGGGCGCCGCGGCGGAAGACGGCGCCGGCATCACCGGCTACCTGGTGGCGCGCGACGGCATCGTCGAGATGGCGCCGATCGCACGGGACGAAGCCATTGCCACGCTGCGGCGCCTAGCCGCGCTGTGGCGCGAAAACCTGGACCGTCCGCTGCCGGTGGCCTGCAAGACGGCGCTGGCCCAGTTGCAGGACGGCGACGCGCGCGAGACCTATGATGGGGGCTTCGAGATCGATGGCGAAGTCGGCGACCCTTGCCTGGCGCGCCTGTGGCCGGAATTCGCGCTGCTGCGCGCCGCCGGCGGCTGGCCCGACGTGGCCGAGGCCCTGTACGGGCCGCTGGTGGCCTGGCTCAAGGATGGCGTGAAGGTCAGCGGTTTCGAAGGAGGCGAGGCATGAGCCAGCTCCTCGACGCATTGCGCTTCCCGCTGCATGGCTCGCGCCTGATCGAGGCCAGCGCCGGCACGGGTAAAACCTACACGATCGCCGCGCTGTACCTGCGCCTGGTGCTGGGCCATGGCAGCAGGGAAGAAGATGGCGGCAGCCCGTGGGCTGAAGCGGAAGAGCCGAGCGCCTATGCGCGCCCCTTGCTGCCGCCCGAAATCCTGGTGATGACCTTTACGCGCGCCGCCACGCGCGAACTGTCGAACCGCGTGCGCGAGCGTTTGGTGCAGGCCGCCGCCTACTTCCGCGGCGAAGCGGCATTCGACGATCCCTACCTGGACGCGCTGGCCGACAGCTATCTTGACGATGCCGAGCGCGAACGCGCCGCCCACCGCCTGGTGCTGGCCGCCGAGACCATGGACGAAGCCGCCATCTTTACCATCGACGCCTGGTGCCAGCGCATGCTGCGCGAGCACGCCTTCGACAGTGGCAGCCTGTTCGACGAGGAACTGGTCAGCGACGAACGCGGCCTGTTCGAGGATGCCGCCCACGATTACTGGCGCCAGCAAGTCTATCCGCTGAACGGCCAGGCGCTGAAGGTGCTGCTGTCCTGCTTCGCCGACGTCGAGGTGCTCAAGCGCGCGGTGCGCGAACTGGTGGCGCGCGCCGATGGCCTCGGCGGCGATTCGACCGAGTCCCTCGGCACGCTGATCGCCCGCGCAGAGCACGAGCAGCAGGCCGAACTGGCGCGTTTGAAGGATGGTTGGACCGACCGGGCGAACGCGATGGAAGCCTGGATTGCGGCCCAGCGCGAGCGTCATCTGAAAGCCTTCAACGGCACCAAGATGCGCGCCGATTCGCTGCTCAAATGGTTCGACAATCTGCGCAGCTGGGCGGCGGATCCGGCGCGCCACCTGCCGGACCTGCCCGACACGGCCTGGCGCCGCCTGACGCCGGACGGCATTGCCGACGCCTTCAGCAAGGACTACAGCGCCGACGTGCCGGACTGCTTCGAGCATACCTGCGCGCTGCAGGAAGCGCTGGCCAAGATCGATCCGCTGTCGCATGCGCTGCTGCGCCATGCCGCGGGCCAGATTGCGCGCCGCATGGCCGACCTGAAACGGCGCAACCGCCAGTTCGGCTTCGCCGACATGCTGGTGCGCCTGAAGGATGCGCTCGAAGGCCCGAATGGCCAAGCGCTGCGCAAGCGCATCCTCGACCAGTTCCCGGTGGCGATGGTCGACGAATTCCAGGACACCTCGCCCGACCAGTACCGCATCTTCGATTTGCTGTACCGCGTGGTCGACAACGACCCGGCGCGCGGCCTGTTCCTGATCGGCGACCCGAAGCAGTCGATCTACGGCTTCCGCGGCGCCGACATCCACAGTTATCTGTCGGCGCGGCGCGCCACCGAAGGGCGCCACTACCAGCTCGGCACCAATTTCCGTTCGACGAAACAGCTGGTGCAGGCGGTCAACCGCCTGTTCCATTACGCCGAGCAGGGGTATGCGGCCGGAGCCTTCCGTTTCAGGAAAGACGACGAGAATCCGCTGCCCTTCGACCCGGTCGACGCCAACGGCCGCAGGCAGGAACTGGTCGGCGTCGATGGCCCCTACCAGGCGCTGGCGGTGGCCGCGACCGAGCGCGACGACTTGCGCGCCGAGGATTACCGTGAATTCTTTGCCCATCACTGCGCCGAGCATATCGTCACGCTGCTGAACGACGAGCGCGTGGGCTTCGCCGACGACGAGGGAAACTTCAAGCGCCTGCTGCCGGCCGATATCGCCATCCTGGTGCGCGACCGCCGCGAAGCCTCGGCGATCCGGCGTGCGCTGGTGCAGCGCAAGGTCGCCAGCGTGTATTTGTCCGACCAGGATTCGGTGGTCGAGAGCGAGGAAGCGGCGGACGTGCTGCGCTGGCTGCAGGCGGTCGCGAATCCGCTCGACGGCTCGCTGGCACGCGCGGCCTTCGCCAGCGCGACTTGCGCGCTGCCGCTGGCGGAACTGGCGCGCCTGGCCAGCGACGAGCAAGCCTGGGAAACCCGGGTCGAGCAATTGAAAACCCTGCACCATGCCTGGCAGCGCCAGGGCGTGCTGGCCATGCTGCGCCGCTTCATCCACGAACTGGGCTTGCCGGCCAAGCTGCTTGAGGCCAGCGGCGGCGAACGCCGGCTGACGAACCTGCTGCACCTCGCCGAACTGCTGCAGGAAGCCAGCCGCGAGCTGGATGGCGAACAGGCGCTGATCCGCTGGTTCGCCGAACAGATCGAGGGTATGGGAGAAGGCGGCGACGAGCGCGTGCTGCGCCTGGAAAGCGACGCCGAGCTGGTGAAGGTGGTCACGGTGCACAAGTCCAAGGGACTGGAGTACCCCTTGGTCTACCTGCCCTTCGCGGTCAGTGCGCGCAAGACCGACCGCCGCAACCGCGCCTTTTTCGAGTACGTGGAAGAGGGCAGGCGCCACATCGACCTGGCGCTGAGCGACGGGGCGATGGCGGCGGTCGACCGGGCGCGCCTGGAAGAAGACCTGCGCCTGCTGTACGTGGCGCTGACGCGCGCACGCCATTTCCTGTGGCTGGGCGTGGCGGCCGTGGCGGCGGGCCGCAAGGGCGAGAACCGCCTGCACGAATCTGCGCTCGGCTACCTGCTGACCGGCGGCGAACCGGTGATGGCGTCCAGCATGCGCGAGCGCTGGGAAAGCCTGCGCGGCGATGCCGGCATCGAGCTGCACACGCTGGGCGCGCCGGAAGGCTGCACCATGCTGCGCCGCGCCGACGTGCGCCCGGAGCTGGTCGAGGCGCCGGCCTTCGAAGGCTATTTCGAGCGCAACTGGGCGGTCGGTTCCTTCACCTCGCTGACGCGCCACACGATGGTGCCGCCGCAGCGTCCGCAGGAAGAAAACCTGATGGAAGAGGCGGAGCCGGGCACGGTGGAAACGCCGCATGCCGACGACGCGCCCTGGCACCGCTTCCCGCGCGGTGCCCATCCCGGCAACTTCCTGCACGAGCGCCTGGAATGGATGGCCCAGGAAGGCTTCGACCGTATCGACGACGAGGCTTACCTGACGACGCTGAGCCAGAAGATCGAGCGTGCCGGCTGGGCCAACCGCCGCGACGACGCCATGGCCTGGCTGCGCACCATCGCCACCACGCGCCTGCCGCCGCTGGGCGTGTCGCTGGCCGAACTGTCGGCAAGCAGCACGGTGCTGGCCGAGATGGAATTCTGGTTCCCCAGCCGCCAGCTCGACGTCGGCGCCCTCGATCGCCTGTGCCGGCAACGCCTGCTCGGCAAGGTGCAGCGTCCGGTGCTGCCCGAACGCCAGTTGCATGGCATGCTGAAAGGCTTCATGGACCTGGTGTTCGAGATCGACGGCCGCTACTGGGTGCTGGATTACAAATCGAATGCGCTGGGATCGGGCGATGCGGCCTATACCCAGGCCGCAATGGCGGCCGGCATGGCCGCGCACCGCTACGACATCCAGGGCGCGATCTACATGCTGGCAGTGCACCGCCTGCTGCGGGCGCGCCTCGGCGAGGATTACCGCCCTGAAGAACAGCTGGGCGGCGCCGTCTTCCTGTTCCTGCGCGGGATCGCCAACCCGGCCACCCACGGCTGCTACCTGCTGGAGCCGGACCTGGAACTGCTGGACGGGCTGGACCGCCTGCTGGGCGACGGAGCGAATGTATGAACGAGAACGTGATCGATACGCATGCCGACTTCTGGCGCGAAGTCGAGCGCCTGACCGAAGCCGGCGAACTGCGCCGCCTGTCCGGCGCCTTTGCGCGCTTCGTCGCCACGCTGGGTGCGTCGTCGTCGCCGCCCTGCCTGCTGGCGGCCCTGGTGCTGTCCGAGCTGGAAGGGCGGGGCCACAGCTGCCTGTTGCTGTCCGACCTGGCCGGGGACCCGGCCGTCTTGCTCGGCTGGGCCGAGGGGGACTGGAAGGCGCTGGCGAAGTCTGCCAGACCGCTGCCGAAAGGCGTCAAGGGCTGGGTCGCCCAATTAAGCACCTGCGAACCGGTGTGGCAGGCGGCGGACAGCTTCGACTACGGCCAGCCCCTGGTGCTGGACGGGGGCGACCGTGATGCGCGCCTCTACCTGCGCCGTTACTGGCGCGACGAAACCCTGGTCGCGCGCACCATCCGTGAACGCGCGCGCGCGCGCCACGCCGTCGACGAACGCGAGGTACGCAGGTGGCTCGACGTGCTGTTCGTGTCGCCGCGCGCGCGGTCCGACGAACAGCGCCCCGACTGGCAAAAGCTGGCCTGCGCCATCGCCGTGCGCGGCTCGGTCGCCATCATCACCGGCGGTCCGGGCACCGGCAAGACCTACACGGTGGCCCGCCTGCTGGCGCTGCTGTTCGCCACCGCGCCCGACGCCGCGCGCCAGCGCGTGGCCCTCGCCGCACCCACCGGCAAGGCCGCCGCGCGCCTGAAGCAGTCGATCGACAAGGCGCTGGGCGAACTGGCCGACCGCGTCGGCGAGGCGCTGCCGCTGCGCGAACTGACCACGCGCATGGGTGCGGCGCGCACCCTCCATTCGCTGCTGGGCGCGCGGCCCGATACCCGCATCTTCGCCCACAACAAGGGCAACCCGCTCGACATCGACGTCCTCATCGTCGACGAAGCCTCGATGGTCCACCTCGAGATGATGGCCTCGCTGCTGGATGCATTGCCACCGGGCGCGACCCTGATCCTGCTGGGCGACAAGGACCAGCTGGCCTCGGTGGAGGCGGGCGCCGTACTTGGCGATCTGTGCCACGACGCCCAGGGCGGGCATTACGACGCCGACACCCTGGCCTACGTGCGCGACGCGAGCGGCGAAGAAATTCCGGCCGCCTATGCCGGCAACGGCGGCCCGCTGGCCCAGCAGACCGTGATGCTGCGCCACAGCCGCCGCTTCGGCGGCCCGATCGGGCAGCTGGCGCTGGCGGTCAACCGCGGCGACGTCGAGGCGGCGGTCGCGGTACTGCGCGCGGGCGACAGCGATGGACAGGTGCGCTGGATCGAACACGCCCACCAGCACCACGTGATCGGACTGGCCGGCGACGGCTACCGGCCCTACCTGGAATCGCTGCGCGCCGGCCCCGGCGCCGAGCACGAGGACTGGGTGCGCACGGTGCTGCAGCATTTCGAGGCCTTCCGCATCCTGTGCGCGGTGCGCGAGGGCGAGTGGGGCGTCGAGGGCTTGAACACGGCAATCGAGACCCGCCTCGAGCACACGGGCCTGATCCGGCGCGGGGGCGACTGGTACGTCGGGCGTCCGGTGATGGTGACGCGCAACGACTACGGTACGGGCGTCTTCAACGGCGACATCGGCCTGACCCTGCCGGATCCGGCGCGTCCGGATTCGCTGCGCGTCTGGTTCCTGGAAGGCGACAAGGTCAGGAGCGTGCTGGCCACGCGCCTGCGCCACGTCGAGACCGCGTTCGCGATGACGGTCCACAAGTCGCAGGGTTCGGAATTCGCGCACACAGTGCTGGCGCTGCCGAAGGAGGGCGGGGCAGTGCTGGCGCGCGAGCTGGTCTACACCGGCATCACCCGCGCCAGCGGGCGCTTCACCCTGGTCACGCCGGGTGAAGCGGTGCTGGCCGAAGCGATCCTGCGCCGCACCCACCGCGCCAGCGGTTTACGCGGCATGCTGGAGAACACGCGGAAATAGATGGTGGCCGTGACGCGGTCGGCACAGTCTGCATGCGCGTTGGGACAAATGTTCCGCAAAAGATTTCCACCGTCAATATTGAAGGCAAGCGTTGCCATTGCACACCATGCCGGCAAGTGTCTTTGCCGCATCACAACAGTCGGACACAGCCGCTTGCGCCGGCAGCGCACAGTCTTTGCTTTCCTTATGGTAACAATGATAAAGTTTCGTATCTGAAATTCAGGCAGAGGCGGAATCTCATCATGTTGATCGTCATCGGCTTCATCGTTGTGTTGCTGACCGTGTTCGGCGGCTTTGTCCTCCAGGACGGCCACCTGGCCGCGCTGTTCCAGCCCTATGAACTGTTGATGATCTTCGGCGGCGCCCTCGGCGCTTTCGTGATCGCCAACGACCGCAAGGCGCTGTCGCTGACCTGGCACAGCATCCCGGTACTGTTCCGCAGTTCGCGCTACACGCCCACCCTCTACATGGCGCTGATGGCGCTGCTGTACGACGTGCTGGCCAAGGTGCGCAAGGAAGGCTTGATGTCGCTCGAACAGGATATCGACAGCCCGGCCCTCAGCGCGCTGTTCGCGAAGCATCCGCTGGTGGCGGCCGATCCGCACCTGCTCGACTTCATCACCGACTACTTGCGCCTGATGGTGTCGGGGACGATGGACGCCTTCCAGGTCGAGAACCTGATGGACAACGAGATCGAGACCTACAACGAAGACGCCGAGATCCCGGTCCAGGCGATCCACAGGCTGGCCGACGGCATGCCGGCCTTCGGCATCGTCGCGGCCGTGATGGGCGTGGTCCACACCATGGGCTCGGTCGGGCGCCCGCCGGCCGAGCTGGGCGGCCTGATTGCCTCGGCGCTGGTCGGTACCTTCCTCGGCATCTTGCTGTCCTATGGCCTGGTATCGCCGCTGGCCAGCCTGCTGCACCGGCGCCACCAGGAAGTCGCCAAGGCCTTGCAATGCGTGAAGGTGACCCTGCTGGCCAGCATGAATGGCTATGCGCCGGCGATCGCGGTGGAGTTCGGGCGCAAGGTGATCTCTGCCACCGAGCGGCCGACCTTCGCCGAGCTGGAAGGGCATGTGCGCCAGCTGAAATCGCGTTGAGCCGCTTTAATGGCGAGTGCAACAATGTGTGAGTTTCTGGCTGGCGCAGTTTGTTATGCTTTTCCTTTTCTTTCCAGGGAGAAGCAGTGGAACACGAAAGCCATCACCACCATCACCCGCACGGCACCGGCGTGCGCTGGCTGGACATCATCCTCGGCGTGTCGGCTGCGGTCGTGTCGCTGGTCTCTCTCTGGCTCGGCCTGCATTCCGCGCACTCGATGGAAAAGCTGGTTGCCGCCAACAGTTTTCCCTATGTCGAGCTGATGCGTTCGACGTCGTCGTCGATCCCGATGCCCGGCACGGAACGCTCCCGTAACGTGGTCGAGTACGAGATGGTCAACAACGGCATCGGCCCCGCACGCATCGAGTGGGTGCAGATGACCTTCAAGGGCAAGCCGGTGCACGACCTCGGCGAATTGCTGGACGCCTGCTGCGCCGGCTGGAAAGAGGAGGACGTGCGCGGCCTCAACCGGCGCGGCGGCATCAACGGCGCCCTGGTGCGCGCCGGCGGTTCGGTCAAGATGTTCACCTGGACCGAACCGGCGGAACCGAGCGCGGCTTTCGATGCCCTGCATCGCCAGATGGGCTACGTGACGTATTCGGCCTGCTATTGCTCGGTGTTCGACGAGTGCTATGTCCGCACCGCGGCCAGCGAAAAGCCGGCACGGGTGGAGCACTGCGTGGCGCCGGCCGTACCGTTCCGTCCCGACTTCAAGAACTTGTGAGGCGCTTCAGGCTGCGGTCCAGGCGGCTTCGAGCGCCTCGCGCCGCGGGCTCGCCGCCACGTGCACGATCAGCGTCTTGTTCAGCGTGCAGACCGGATGCGCAGCCCGGTGGCGGGCGAACCAGAGCACCTCGTCCAGGTCCTCTTCCTCGCCATCGTGGGCGGTCGCCAGCACCACCCGGTCGTCCGGGATGTCGTCGTAATTGAAGGCTTCGTGGCCGGCTTCCTGCACCGCGTCGGCCCAGGCCTCGGCATCCTTGCCCCAGGCCAGCAGCACGCGGCAGCCGGCGTCGACCAGCCAGCGGCTGGCTTCCCATTGCCACATCTGCGACACCTCTTCATCAGCGATCACGATCGCCAGGAAAGGCACCGGGTCCATCATGTGGGGCAGGTCGCCGTCGGGGAGGAGGTGGAGGTAGTTGACTGTCTTTTGCATGGGGCGGCAGCTTACCACAAGGCCCGCCGATGAAAAAAGCCGGCAGGGTCGCCCCGGGCCGGCTTGTATATATATGAGGTACAGCGATCAGCGATGACGGCGATGGCGCGTCACGACCACGTGCTTGGCGCGGCGGCCAGAGGCCTTGGCGCGGCCGCCACCGGCCTTGATGCGCGGGCCGGCAACGGAGGCCTTGATGCGCGAACCGCCGGCGGACGCGCTCAGGCGCGGCGGACGGATCACGCTCGTGGAGACCGGGACCTGGTCGTTCAGCACGTGGCGGCGCACGTTCAGCGCGTCCAGCAGGCGCACCGAGGAAGCGCCGGCGTTCAGCAGCACCATGGTCGCGTTCTTGCCGGCGGTTTTCACGCGCATGATCAGGCAGCGGCCGGCTTCCTGGGTGTAGCCGGTCTTCGACAGGCCGATGTCCCAGCCCTTGGCGCCGACCAGGCGGTTCGTGTTGTGGTACTCGACTTCGCGGCCCTTGATGTTGATCATGCGTTCCGGCGAAGTCGTGATGCGGGTAATTTCCGTGTAGTTCGACGCGGCCGTGGCCATCTTGACCAGGTCGGCCGCGGTCGAGCGGTTGTTCGGGCTGAGGCCGGTCGGCTCTTCGATCGCGGTCTGGGTCATGCCCAGCGCCAGGATCTTGCGCTTGACGGCGGCGCGGAAGGCCTCGGTACCGCCCGGATAGGTGCGGCCGAGGGCGGCGGCGGCGCGGTTGTCCGAGGACATCAGGGCCAGTTGCAGCACGTCGCGGCGCGGAATGGTCGCGCCGACCGGCACCCGCGAGCTGCTGTGCTTGAGCATGTCGACGTCGCTCTTTTCGATCTCGATCGGCTCGTTCATGTCCTGGTGGGCATCGAGCACGACCATGGCGGTCATGAGCTTGGTCAGGGAAGCGATGGGGGCGACGGTGGACGCGTTCTTTTCGAACAGCACTTTACCGGTGTCGTCTTCCACCACCAGCACCGATTGCGATCCGAACGGCACGGCCAAAGCGGCGGCGCTGGAAATCGTCATCAATACGGCAGCGATAAATTTTTTGATCATTTGTGAATTAGGTACGGGTTAATGGTCGGGCGCCGGATGGCGGCGGAGCATCAAACGACGATATCGCCGGGTAGCGGCAAGCTACCCGGGAACGTTCCGATGATTGCTTACATGTCGATGGACATATAACAATGTCGCTCAAAGGAAATCAAAACCAACAGCAAGATTCTACAAGAAAAAAGGCCTCGCGTTGACGCAAGGCCTTATTTGTACAGGGAAATTCTCTAAAGAAAGTATTGCTGAGTGGTAAAAAACCCTCGCTTCATGAGCCCGCTTTAGATAATCCTGTATATATATACAGTTTATATGTCACAAAATCATTCAATCGAATGCCGAGCGGAATAGTTTATTTAGTCTGATAAATCTTATCGAATTCGCCGCCGTCATCGAAATGACGCTTTTGTGCCGCGCGCCAGCCGCCAAATACCTCATCGACGGTGAACAACTGGACTGGTTTGTAATTCGCCGCATACTGTTTCATGACTTTCTCGTTGCGCACGCGCAGGAAATGCTTGGCACCGATGGTCTGGCCGGCATCCGAATACAGGAAATTCAGGTAGGCGGTCGCTTGCTTGCGCACGCCCTTGCGGTCGACTACCTTGTCGACCACGGCCACCGGGGTTTCGGCCAGCACCGAGATCGAGGGGTAGACGACTTCGAAGTTGTCGCCGAATTCGGCACGCACCAGGTTGACCTCGTTCTCGAAGGTCACCAGGATGTCGCCGATCTGGCGCTGGGTGAAGGTGGTGGTGGCGGCACGGCCGCCGCCGTCGAGCACAGGTACGTTCTTGAAGATGCGGCCGACCAATGCACGCGCCTGGGCATCGTTGCCGCCCTTTTTAAGCACCGAGCCCCAGGCGGCCAGGTAAGTGTAGCGGCCGTTGCCGGCCGTCTTCGGGTTCGGAATCACGACTTGGACGCCGGGCTTGGCCAGGTCGGTCCAGTCGCGGATCTGTTTCGGGTTACCTTTGCGCACCAGGAACACCATGGTGGAATAGTAGGGCGAGGCATTGTTCGGGAATTTCTTTGCCCAGTCCTTGGCCACCAAGCCGCGGTCGGACAGCATGTCGATGTCGTTGGCCTGGTTCAGCGTGACCACCGAGGCTTCCAGGCCATCGGCCACCGCGCGCGCCTGCTTGCTCGAGCCGCCGTGCGATTGCTTGATGGTGAGGTTTTCGCCATTGCTCTTCTTCCATGCCGCGATAAAGGCCGGGTTCACGTCCTTGTACAGCTCGCGCGCAACGTCGTACGAGACGTTCAGCAGCTCGGCCTCGGCCGCATGAGCCGGCAAGGTCGAGGACAGGGCGGCGCTGCCGACGGCAAGCGCCAGCAGAATGCGGCGCAGTGGAGAAAAGTGCGGGGTAGTCATGTTGTTCCTGTACTTACTTATTGGGAAAGAATCATGATCCCGTATTGCCAGGCAAATCAAAAGTACATTTTAATCATATGCTTAGAAGCTGGCCGCTTGCCGCAATTGTCGAGTAGCGCGGCAAAGCAGAGATATCTACTTTGAGTTATAGTCCGGCCTGTCGGACCTCGTGGGAGTGTCCAACAAGCCCGTAGTGAAGCACGAAGTTCATGAGTAATCAGATTTGCGGTATCGACATTCGCCAGGCGACCCCGGATGACGCGACAGCGGCGTGCACGCTGCTGCGCCGCTCGATCGAAGAGGCTTGCGTGGCGGACCACGGCCAGCGGCCCGAGGTGCTGCAGGCCTGGCTCGGCAACAAGAACACGCAGACTGTGCTTGCCTGGTTTGCTTCGGCCAGCAACTATGCCATCCTTGCCGAGCGCGACGGCCAGATCGCGGGCATGGCGCTGCTGACCCAGGCCGGCAAACTGGCCCTGTGCTATGTCCAGCCCGACATCCTGCGCAGCGGCATCGGCAGCGCCTTGCTGGCGGCGGTCGAAGCCAGGGCGCGCGAATGGAACATCAGCAAGCTGCACATGCACAGTCCGACCTCGGCCAGCGGCTTCTTCGAACGACACGGTTATGTGAATGCCGGCAAGGACAAGGCTTGCTTCGGCCTCGAATGCGATTTCCTGTGGAAGCAGCTGGATGCGGTGGAACCGCCGGCGCGCAAGCGTTTCTGCAACTGCAGTAATTGATCGACCTTAACTGAGTTTCATCATCCTGCGCTTACACGCTGTTGCATGAAACAATATGTAATGCGAACTTGAACGAACGCGTCTTCAATCCGTTTGTGCATTGCGATATAGTAAGCGGATTGAAATGATGAGTTCCTTATGGCTTCCCGCAGAGACTTCCTACACCATGGCTTGCGCCTGACCGCCGCCGGTCTGGTGGCCGTGCCCCTGATCGACGCCACTGCAGCTGGCGCAGCACAAACCGAAGCACCCAGCACCGGCGTCGCGCCGCCGCCCGATCTGTTCGACGCCCAGGTCGTCGACATGGATTTCTGGGTCAAGCCGCGCGCCCTGTCGGTGATCCGTCCCCAGAGCGGCGAGCGCGTCAGCCTGCTGTACTGGAAGGATGGCGAGATGATCAATTCCGCCTACGAGCAGTTGTGTCATATCCTGCGCGACGTCAACGGCAAGGCATCCATTCCCATCGATCCCAAGCTGCTCGAAACCCTGTGGGCGTCGCAGGCCTTCGTTGCGCGCTACGGCCTCGACAAGCCGCTCGAAATCCTGTCCGGCTACCGCACCCCGGCTTCCAACAGCCGCCTGATCGAGCAGGGCGTTCCGGCCGCGCGCCAGTCGCTGCACATGTCCGGCAAGGCGGCAGACGTGCGCATCGCCGGGCTCACCGAAGAAGTGCTGGGCGGCCTGGTCAAGAGCTTCCGCACCGGCGGCGTCGGTTTTTATTACCGCTCCGGCCCGAAAGGCGGCTGGATCCATACCGATACCGGCCTGAACCGTACCTGGAAGGGCTGAGCGGCACCCGCACAATGGTGTTCCTGAACGGCTAGGTGGCGCGCACCTCCGCCTGTTTTTGTTATCGTAAGGCCTTACACTTTCGATAACGGAGGACATCATGGCAAGCGTAAACGCACCCACCATGGAACGCCGCCACCTGCCGGAACGGCGGTCGGCCATGCGCGAGGGCCACTCGGCAATGTCGGCAGTCGACTACATCGCCATGGCCCTGTTGATCGTCGGCGGCTTGAACTGGGCCATGGTCGGCCTGTTCGACGTCGACGTGGTCGCCACCCTGTTCGGCGCCGGCAGCCCGGCCACGCGGCTGGTCTATGTACTGGTCGGCATCGCGGCGCTGTATTCCATCTATACAGCGGCCAAGATGAGCCGCAGCCGGCATTGAGGGCGCTGCGCATCGGCCTCATTTCGGACACCCATGGCCTGCTGCGCCCCGAGGCGCTCGATTTCCTTGCCGGCTGCGACCATATCGTCCATGGTGGCGATATCGGCGGACCCGACATCCTCGAGCGCCTGGGGGCCATCGCCCCCTTGACCGTGGTGCGCGGGAACAACGACACCGCCGTCTGGGCCCGCTCGATCCCGGACACCGCGCGCCTGGCGCTCGGCGGTGTGAGCCTGTATGTCCTTCACGACCTCAAAACCCTGGACATCGATCCAGTCGCGAGTGGGGTGCGGGTGCTACTGTCCGGCCATTCCCACAAGCCGGCCTGCAGCGAGCGCGGCGGCGTCCTGTACGTGAACCCGGGCAGTGCCGGCAGGCGGCGCTTCAGCCTGCCGATTTCGGCCGGCGAATTGTTGATCGAAAACGGGGAGCTGCGGGTGAAGCTGGTGACCTTGGTGTAGCATACGCGCCGTTTCCATTTACTCCCTACTCGCATCAATGAGCGCAACCATGAGCCAAGACGCCCCCGACAACACCGACCGTCCACGTTTCCGCCCGGTCCCCTGGACCGCACTGGAAACTCCACAGGACGTCGAGCTGTGGATCGCCGAGCACAACCAGACGATGCTCGAACTGATCAATCCGCAAGAAACCGGTGTCGGCGTGCGCTTCCGTCTCGCGGTTGGCGGCGATATCACCATGCAGACGACGGCAGATGCCATCCTGCTCGACGTCGAGCCGGACGCCAGCTGGGTCGCACCGCTGATCATGGCCGCCACCAATGCGACGCCGCCGGAAGGGCAGATCTGGGTACTGCCGGACGACAAGCTGGTGCAGCTGTTGTTGGGCTTGTCGACGCTGGTCGAGAGTTCCTTGATCGTCACCGGCCACAACTTCGGCAGGCACGGACGGCGCTCGTACTGAATTTTGTACGGTCGGAGGTGCATTTTTTTCTTCCGGCATGCCAATATTTCAGCTATAAACGAAGCTCCGACGTTTGATGGAGTGCTGAACGCATGCGATCCGGTCCCATGAACACACGCCGCGCCGTGCTGGCTGCCGCGCTCGCCGGCTGGCTCTCGAGCGCGATGATGCCCGCCGGCGCAGCCGACCTGCTCGACGCCGCCAAGGCGCACGGCACCCTGCGCATCGCGATCGAAGGCACTTATCCGCCATTCAATTTCAAGGATCCGAAAACCGGCGAACTGAGCGGCTACGACGTCGACGTCGGCCGGCTGCTGGCCGCACGTCTCGGCCTGAAGCCCGAATTCGTCACCGCCGAGTGGTCCGCCATCCTTGCTGGACTTGGTGCCGGCAAGTACGACCTGATCGTCAGCCAGGTCGGTATAACGGCCAGGCGCCAGCAAGCCTTCGACTTTTCCCAAGCCTATACCTACTCGTCACCCCAGCTGATCGTGCGCAAGAACGACCCGGCGAATTACACCAGCCTGAACGATTTAAAGGGCAAGCGGCTGGGAGCGGGGCAGGGCAGCGTGTTCGAGCAGCAAGCCAGGGCCGTGCCCGGCATCGATGTGAAAAGTTATCCGGCGGCGCCGGAAACCATGCAGGACCTGGCCTTCGGCCGCATCGACGCTGCACTCAACGACAGCCTGATGGTGGCTTACCTGCTGAAGAATTCGCGCTTGCCGATCCGTGCCGGCGCCCGCGTCGGCACGGTCGAACGCATGGGCGTGGCCATGCGCAAGGGCAATCCCAGATTCCTGGCGGCGGTCGACAAGGCGCTGGCGGATGCGCGCGCCGACCGCAGTCTGACAAAGATCTCGATGAAGTGGTTCGGCATCGACGCCTCGCGCGCGCCGTGATCCTGGCCGACTTGGGTGACTTGCCGGACCTGCTGCGCGACGCCGCCCCGGTACTGCTGCAGGGCACCGGCTACACGCTGGTGTTCGCTGTCGCCGCCATGCTGGGCGGCTTGCTGCTGGGCTTTCCAAGCGCCGTGATGCGGGTGTCGCCCTGGCCGGCGCTGCGCTGGCCGGCGGCACTCTACGTCAGCGCTTTCCGTGGCACGCCGTTGCTGGTGCAATTGTTTGTCATCTATTACGGCTTGCCCGGTGCGGGCATCGAATTCACGCCGGTCACGGCCGGCATCCTGGCGCTGTCCTTGAATGCCGGTGCTTATCTGTCAGAAAGCCTGCGCGGCGCCATCCTGGGCGTGGCACCGGGACAATGGGGCGCCGGCTTCAGCCTCGGCTTGTCCTGGTGGCAGGTGCTCGGCCACGTGGTCTTGCCGCAAGGTGTGCGGATGGCGGTGCCGGCCATGAGCAATACCCTGATCAGCCTGGTCAAGGACACCTCGCTGGTCTCGGTCATCACCGTCACCGAGCTGATGCTGGCGACCAAGGAAGTGATTGCGGTGACTTTCCGGCCGCTGCCCTTGTACCTGTGCGCGGCGGCGATCTACTGGCTGCTGAGCCTGCTCTTCGAGGCGCTGCAAGCCCGCGCCGAACGCCATTTCAAACGCGCGCCGGAATAAAGAACCGGCGCACACGGCGCCGGTTCTTCGACTTGCCAACGTCCCGATTACATGTTCGGGTAATTCGGCCCGCCGCCGCCTTCCGGGGTCACCCACACGATGTTCTGGGTCGGGTCCTTGATGTCGCAGGTCTTGCAGTGCACGCAGTTCTGGGCATTGATCTGCAGGCGGTCATTGCCCTCGTCGGTCTTCACGTACTCGTACACGCCGGCCGGGCAGTAGCGTGACTCCGGACCCGCGTACTTGGCCAGGTTGACCTCGACCGGCACGCTCGGGTTCTTGAGCGTCAGGTGCACCGGCTGGTCTTCCGCATGGTTGGTGTTCGAAATGAATACCGATGACAGGCGGTCGAAGGTCAGCTTGCCGTCCGGTTTCGGATAGACGATGGGCGTGAATTCCGAAGCGGGGCGCAAACACTCGTGGTCGGCATGCTTGTGGCGCAGGGTCCAGGGCGCCTTGCCCTTGAACAAAATCTGGTCGATGCCGGTCATGATGGTCCCCAGGTACAGGCCCTTGCTCATCCACGGCTTGAAGTTGCGCGCCACATGCAGTTCTTCGTGCAGCCAGGATTGCTCGAAGGCGGCAGGATAGCTGCCGAGTTCATCGTGCTGGCGTGCTTCGCCCAGCGCGGCGAAGGCGGCGTCGGCGGCCAGCATGCCGGTCTTGATCGCGCCATGGCTGCCCTTGATGCGGCTGGTGTTCAGGAAGCCGGCGTCGCAGCCGATCAGCGCGCCGCCCGGGAACACGGTCTTCGGCAGCGATTGCAGGCCCCCTGCGGTGATCGCGCGCGCGCCGTAGGAAATGCGCTTGCCGCCTTCGAAGAAGCCGCGGATCGCCGGGTGGGTTTTATAACGCTGGAATTCTTCGTAGGGCGACAGATAGGGGTTCTGGTAAGCCAGGCCGACCACGAAGCCGACCGCGACCTGGTTGTTTTCCAGGTGATACAGGAAGGAACCGCCGTAGGTGCTGTTGTCAAGTGGCCAGCCGGCCGTGTGGACCACCAGGCCAGGCTGGTGCTTGGCCGGGTCGATTTCCCACAATTCCTTGATGCCGATGCCGTAGGTCTGCGGGTCCTTGCCCTTGTTCAGGTCGTATTTGGCGATCAGCTGCTTGCCCAGGTGGCCGCGCGAACCTTCGGCGAACAGGGTGTACTTGGCGTGCAGCTCCATGCCGAGCTGGAAGGCATCGGTCGGTTCGCCATGGCGGTTGACGCCCATGTTGCCGGTGGCGACGCCCTTGACCGAACCGTCCTCGTTGTACAGCACTTCGGCCGCCGGGAAGCCAGGGAAGATTTCCACGCCCAGCGCCTCCGCCTGCTGACCCAGCCAGCGCACCACGTTGGCGAGCGAGATCACGTAGTTGCCATGGTTGGTCAACATCTTCGGCACCATGAACGAGGGCGTGGCGTAGGCCTTGGTCTCTGTCAGGAACAGCACGCGGTCTTCGGTGACCGGGGTGTTCAGCGGCGCACCCAGCTCTTTCCAGTTCGGGAACAGTTCGTTCAGCGCGCGCGGATCCATCACCGCGCCCGACAGGATGTGCGCACCCAGCTCCCCGCCTTTTTCCAGCACGCAGACCGATACCTCGCGGCCTTTCTCGGCCGCCAGCTGCTTGAGGCGGATGGCGGCGGACAAACCGGCCGGACCGCCGCCGACGATCACCACGTCGTATTCCATTGCTTCGCGCGGGCCGTATTGTTCGAGGATGTTGTTGGGCTGAGTCATTGTCTTGTAGTGTTGAAAAATTTTAAGCACGAGTGTGCACTTTTTTGCTCGTGAATGCAACGCCGTGCTCTATTGTAGGGCATGTATTAGACGCGGCAATCTAAACCGCGTGAATTAGGCGAAGTGTGCAATCATAATGTCTTCACAACGAATATTGTTCGGCACAGGGAGAACCGCCGTGGGCATAGAAGTCAATTTCGAAGGCAAGATCGCCATGGTCACCGGCGCTTCCAGTGGCCTCGGCGCGCGGTTCGCCAAGGCCCTCGCCGGTGCCGGTGCCCAGGTCGTGCTGGCGTCGCGCCGCCTCGACCGGCTCAAGGAACTGCGCGCCGAGATCGAGGCAGACGGCGGCGCCGCCCACGTGGTGACACTCGACGTGACCGACCTCGCCAGCATCAAATCGGCCATCGCGCATGCCGAGACCGAAGTCGGCCCGCTCGACATCCTGGTGAACAATTCCGGGGTGTCGACCACCCGGCGCCTGCTCGACGTCACCGAGGAAGACTACGGCTACATGATGGACACCAACCTGCGCGGCGCCTTCTTCATGGCGCAGCAGGCCGCCAAGCGCATGATCCAGCGGGCAAAGGGGGATCCGAAAAAGCAGCATCGCATCGTCAACATCGCCTCCGTCGCCGGCCTGCGCGTGCTGCCGCAGATCGGCGTGTATTGCATGAGCAAGGCCGGCGTGGTGCAGATGACCAAGGCGATGGCGGTCGAGTGGGGCCGCTACGGCATCAATGTCAACGCCATCTGCCCGGGCTACATCGCCACCGAGATGAACGAGGATTATTTCGACACCGAGCAGGGCAAGAAGCTGATCGAGATGCTGCCGCGGCGCCGCACCGGCAAGCCCGAAGACCTGGACGGCCTGCTCCTGCTGCTGGCGGCCGAGGAAGCCCACTTCATCAACGGCGCCATCATCACGGCCGACGACGGCATGACGGCGCAATGACCGCGTTGTTGATGGTGCATGGCCTGCTCGGGCCGATCGATTACTTCCAGCCGGGGCGCTACCTGCCAGGCATCGACATCCACGCGCCGGACATGATCGGCTACGGCCGCCGCCGCAGCGAGGAGATCGGCCTGGATCTGCCGGGCCAGGCCAGCGAACTGCTGCGCTACCTGCGCGAGGAGGTCGGGCAGCCGGCATGGCTGCTCGGCCACAGTGTCGGCGGCGCGGTGGCGATGATGATGGCCGAGCGCGCACCGGAACTGGTGCGCGGCCTGATCAGCGTGGAAGGCAACTTCACGCTGCGCGACGCCTTCTGGTGTGCGCGCATCGCCGCCCTCGGCGAAGAAGAGTGGGCTGCCGAATATGGCGCGATGGAAGACGCGCCCGCCGCCTGGCTCGACAAGAACGCCATCGAAGCCTACGACGAACGCATCGACTGGGCGCGCGAAATCCTCGCCAACCAGCCCTACACGACGGTGCAGCGCATGGCGCGCTCGGTGATGCTGGAAACCGGCAAGCCGGACTGGTTTGAGCTGGTGCGGCGGGTGCTGGTGCGCACGCCGCTGTATCTGCTGGGCGGCGAACAGTCGGCCGCCGGCTGGGACGTGCCCGAATGGGTGCTGGCCGCGGCGCGGCGGATCGAGGTGCAGCCGAAAGCAGGACATATGATGATGCTCGAAGACCCGCGGCAGTTCTGCCGTATCGTCGGATCCATCATCGAAGGTCAGGATTTTTTCAACGAGGCAGAAGTGAGTAACAATGAGTGAGCAGAAACCCGTCCGCAAGCAAGTCCACGTCATGCGCCAGGCCATCCGCTGGGGCGATATGGATGCCTTCGGACACGTCAACAACACGATTTATTTCAGGTACATGGAAACCGCGCGCATCGCCTTCCTCGAGCAGGCGGCAGGTGACTTGACCGCCGAAGGCGAGGGGCCGGTGATCGTCACCGCCTATTGCAGCTTCATCAAGCAGCTGAAATACCCGGGCGAGATCGAGGTACGCACCTATGCCGGCCTGCCGGGGCGGGCCAGCGTCGAGGTTACCCACGATATCCGCCTGGTCGATGCCGATGGCAATGCCGAAACGGTATATGCCGAGGGTGGCGCCAAGGTGGTGTGGGTGAATTTCGCGGCCGAGAAATCGGTGGCTTTGCCCGAGCTGCTGAAAGCCATGTTGCCGGCGGCTTGACGCGCGGCGGTCCACCCGCCATATAAATTCAGCTTTCAAACAACGGATGTGACAAAGCGAGAGATTTCGCACACATCCCTTGTGGCAAGATCACGCCTTCTGCACTTTCGGTCCTTTCATCGAGGACCGTATTCAGGCTCGTCTCCGCGTTCCATTCTGTATCTTTCCCGCCCGCAAAACAACATTCCCCAGGCCATTGGCCTTTCCAGCAGGGAAACCTTTTAACTATAATACTTACGAACTTTTCCTGCCGCACGATAGCGAAAGATTGCCGGAGACTGCGTTAGCCGCGCCTGCCAAATTTATGCATGAACACGAGGTCATTTTTTCCATCGCCCGCGATGCCGCATGGGCGCCCGGAGTCGCCTCGCCCGAGCAGTGGGCTGCGTGGGCGCGCGCACCGCGGCGCTTCGAGCCCGGCGACGAGCCCAGGGTTGCCGCGATGCCCGCCATGCTGCGCCGGCGCGCCGGGTTATTTGGCAGGATGGCGCTGGAAGTCGGCTACGGCTGCCTTGGCAAGGAGACCGGCGTGCCCGTGGTGTTCTGCTCGCGCCACGGTGAAGTCGGGCGCGCGCTCGACCTGCTGGACGACCTGGCCTGCGGCGAGCCGCTGTCGCCGACGTCCTTCGGGCTGTCGGTGCACAATGCCAGTGCCGGCCTGTTCTCGATCGCCCGCGCCGACCGCGCCAACCATGTGGCGCTGGCGGGCGGACCGGCCACGCTGGAACACGCTGTCATCGAAGCCTGCGGCCTGCTGGCCGACGGTGCGCCGGCCGTATTGGTAGTGGCTTGCGACGTGCCGCTGCCAAGCCTGTTGTCTCATTTCGAGGATTGCGAAGAGCAGCCCTTCGCCTTTGCCTGGCTGCTGGTGCCGGCGGGTGAAGAGCCGATGCGCCTCGGCTGGCGCGCCGAAGCCGCGCCGGCAGCGCCGCCGGGCGAAGCGCCCCGCATGCCGGGCGCGCTCGAGGTCCTGCGTTTCCACCTGGCCGGCGATCCGGCCCTGGTGCGCCATGCGGCGGGCCAGCGCTGGAGCTGGAGCCGTCATGCTTGATGCCTGCGGACACGTATGGCGCATGCTGGCCACCGGCCTCAGCTTTGCCCTGTTCGGCCTGGGCGGCCTGCTGCTACGGGTCCTCGTGTTTCCGCTGCTGTCCCTGTGCGTGCGTGCGCCGCAGGCGCGGGTGCGGGCGGCGCGTACGGTCATCCGCGTCAGCTTCCGCGCCTTTGTCGGAATCATGCGCGGCCTCGGCGTGCTGCGCTACGAGGTGAGCGGGCTGGACAAGCTGGCGCGCGGCGGCCAGCTCATCCTGGCGAATCACCCGACCCTGATCGATACCGTCTTCCTGATCGCCTTCGTGCGCAACGCCGACTGCATCGTCAAGGGCGGCCTGTGGAACAACCCGTTTACGCGCGGCCCGGTCCGGGCGGCCGGCTACATCTGCAACGACCGCGGGCCGGCGCTGGTCGAGGACTGCATCGCCTCGCTGCGCGCCGGCGGCAACCTGATCGTGTTCCCCGAGGGGACGCGCACCCCGCGCTGCGGCCGCATCGCACTCAAACGCGGCGCCGCCAACATCGCCGTGCGCGGGCCGTGCCCGGTGACGCCGGTGGTGATCGACTGCGAACCGCCGACGCTGGGCAAGGGCGACAAATGGTGGCACGTGCCGCCGCGCCAGGCCAGCTTCCGCATCGACGTGCGCGACGATATCGCCATCGAGCGTTTCAGCGGTCCCGAGGTGACCGAGAGCGTGGCCGCGCGCCGCCTCACCGAGTACCTGCAACATTATTTTATGGAAGAAAGCCAGCGACATGCTTGAACAAGAAGTGAAAGAGCTGATCATCGACGTCCTCCAGCTGGAAGACATCGGTCCCGCCGACATCGACAGCGAGGCACCGTTGTTCGTGGAAGGACTGGGACTCGACTCCATCGATGCCCTCGAAATCGGTGTCGCGCTGCAGAAGCGCTATGGCATCACGCTGCCGCCGGAATCCCAGGAAACCCGCCGCCATTTCGCTTCGGTGCGCGCGCTCGCCGCGCTGATCGAAACCAACCGCAAGAAGTAGGAGTAGCCATGGTAGCCCTGAATGAAATGAACCGCGACGAACTGTTCACCTGGGTCGCGGACCTGCTCGCCGAAATGTTCGAACTCGAGCGCGACAGCCTGAGCCCGACATCGAACCTGTACGCCGACCTCGACATCGACAGCATCGACGCCGTCGACCTCGCGGTCAAGCTCAAGCAGATGACCGGCCAGCGCCTGCAGCCGGAAGTGTTCAAGACGATCCGCACCATCGACGACGTCGTGAACGCCCTGGTCGGCCTGGCGGAAGCCCAGCCAGCCTGAGGCCGTGCTCTGGAACGTCCTGACCGCGGTCCTGACCCTGGTCTACCCGATCGCGATCTGGTTCGGCCACGGCAGCATCGAGCCGCGCTGGCTGGCCGGCGTGCTGTTGCTGACGCTGGCGGCGCGCCTGCCGGCGCTGAAGATCGGCAGCGCCGCGCGCTGGTCGGCCGCCCTCGGGCTGGCCCTGGTCGCGCTGGCGGTGGCGGCGAACGCGGTCTTGCCGCTCAAGCTGTATCCGGTCCTGGTGAACGGCAGCCTGCTGGCCGCCTTCGGCGCCAGCCTGGTGTCCGGTCCATCGATGGTCGAGCGCCTGGCGCGCCTGCGCGAACCGGATCTGCCGGCGGCCGCGGTGGCGTACACCCGGCGCGTGACGCAGGCCTGGTGCGTTTTTTTTGTCGTCAACGGCGCCATTGCCCTCGGCACGGCGCTGTACGCCCCGGAAGCCATATGGTCGCTGTACACCGGCGTCGTCTCGTATGGGCTGATGGGCCTGATGTTCGGCGCTGAATACCTGCTGCGCATACGCTTCAAACGGCTGCAACATGTCTGATTTTCTCGTTCGTCTCGCATCCCGCAGTCCGGATGCCCTGGCCGGCTGGCGCGGCGACATCCCTGTGCCGCAGCGCGCCTTGCTGGCGCGCGCCCGTGCCTGGGCCGCGCTCGGCCGCCGGAGCGCCGGTACCCGCGTCGCGCTGTTCCATGAAGACAGCCTCGAATTCGCCGCCGCGCTGCTTGGGGCCTGGCTGGCGGGGAAAACCGTGTGGCTGGCCGCGGACACCCTGCCGGCCAGCTGCGCCGCCCTGGCCGGCGAGGTCGATGCCCTGTGGGGCCACTTCCCGACGAACCTGAATCCGCTTATGCCGGCGGACGGCGACGACTGGCGCGAAGCCTTCGGTGCCGCCGCTGGCTTGCAGCCCGATTTGCCTGCGCTGGTGGTGTACACCTCCGGCAGCACCGGTGCGCCGACGCCGATCCGCAAGCAGATGTCGCAGCTGACGACCGAAGTGGAAGCGCTCGAGGCGCAGTTCGGTGCCGGGCTGCAGGATGCCGCCGTACTCGCCACCGTCTCGCACCAGCACATCTACGGCTTGCTGTTCCGCGTGCTGTGGCCTTTGAGCGCTGGCCGGCCGATCCAGGCCTTCCGCCACGAATTTCCGGAAACCCTGGCAGCGGCGCTGGCGCAGCGCCGCTGCCTGCTGCTGGCCAGCCCGGCCCACCTGAAACGGCTGCCGGCGCACCTGGACTGGCGCGGCGCGCGCGACATGCTGTGCGCCGTGTTTTCCTCCGGCGGCATGCTGGAGCCGGCCGCGGCGCAGCATGCGGGCAGCCTGCTGCGCTGCATGCCGACCGAGGTCTACGGCAGTTCGGAAACCGGCGGCGTGGCCTGGCGCCGCCGCGCGCCGGATGTGCCCATGGAAGCGGATCTCGGCTGGACCCCGTTCCCCGGCGTGCACTGGCGCCGCGACCGCGAGGGTCAGCTCGAAGTGCAGTCCGGTCCCGCCGGACCCCAGGGCTGGGTGGCGCTGGCCGACCGGGTGGAAGACACCGGCGATGGCGGCTTCGTGCTGCGCGGGCGCGCCGACCGCATCGTCAAGATCGAAGAAAAGCGCGTGTCGCTGGACGCCATCGAACGCGCGCTGCGCGACAGCGGCCTGGCACGCGATGCGCGGGTGCTCGCCTGTACGGACGGCGCAGCCGCAGCCGGGCAGGGGCGCCAGATGGTGGCGGCCTTTGTCGTGCTCGACGAACCGGGGCGCGCCATCCTCGAGCGCGACGGCAAGCCGGCGCTGAACGCGCGCTTGCGCACGCTGCTCGCGGCCGGCACCGAGGCGGTTGCGCTGCCACGGCGCTGGCGCTACCTGGACAGCCTGCCGGTGAACCTGCAGGGCAAGACCACCCAGGCCCAGTTACTGGGTTTGCTGGCCTTGCCGGACGAGGACCACGGCCGCCCGCGCTATCCGGCGCTGCGCGTGCTGGAGCAGGACGCCGGGCGCGTGCTGCTGGAACTGGTGGTGCCGGCCGACCTGCTGTACTTCGACGGCCACTTCACGGTGGCCCCGGTGCTGCCGGGCGTGGTGCAGGTCGATTGGGCGCTGCATTACGGCCGCAGCCTGCTGGGCGTGGACGGCGTCTTCTGCGGCATCAACGCCCTCAAGTTCCAGCAGATGATCCGTCCGGGCGTGCCGGTGCGGCTGGAACTGGTGCACGACGGCGCCAAGGGCAGCCTGAATTTTCGTTATTTCTCCGAGGCCGGCGCGCATGCCAGCGGCCGCCTCCTGGTCGGAACCTGAAGTGGAACGAGCATGTTGAACAAAAAATTTTCGCCGGCGCGGCAGAGTGCGTTCGAGGCGCGTTTCGAAGCGCAGAAGATCGCCTTCGGGCCGGTGGTGTTCCAATGCGTGCGTTATGCCTGGAAGCGCGGCATGCTGCAGGCGATCGCCGACACCGGCGACACCGGCATGTCGGTCGAGCAGCTGGCTGCAAGCGGCGGCTGGACGCCCTACGTGCTGAAGGTGGTGCTGGAAACCTGCATGTCGGCGGGTGTGGTCTATCTGAACGAGGGCCGCTACGCGCTGGACAAGGCCGGCTTCGTGATCCTGACCGACCCCATGACCCAGGTGAACATCGATTTCAACCATGACGTCTGCTACCAGGCCTTGTTCGATCTCGAGCGCACGCTGGACGCGGAAAAGCCGCTCGGCCTGAAGGTGTTCGGCGACTGGCCGACGCTGTACCAGGGCCTGTCGCAGCTGCCGGAACCGGCCCGCACCAGCTGGCTCGCATTCGACCACTATTATTCCGACACCTCCTTCCCGGAAATCATGCCGGATGTGTTCGCGACCGCACCGCGGCGCCTGATGGACATCGGCGCCAACACCGGCAAGTTCACGCTGGCTGCGCTGGCCGCCAACGTGCGCGTCGAGCTGCACCTGGTCGACTTGCCCGGCCAGCTGGCCGTGGCCGAGACCAAGCTTGCCGAGGCCGGCGTGCGCGGACGCGCCGTGCTGCACCCGGTCGACCTGCTCGACGACGGCATCGCCTTGCCGGCAGCGATGGACCTGATCTGGATGAGCCAGTTCCTCAGCTGCTTCTCGGAAGCGGCGATCGCCAGCATCTTCCGGCGCGTGGCGGCGGCGCTGGCGCCGGGCGGCCAGGTGCTGGTGATGGATACCTTCTGGGACCGCCAGCGTTACGACATCGCCTCCTACTGCCTGATCAATACCTCGCCTTACTTCAACAACCTGGCCAGCGGCAACAGCAAGGTCTACGAAAGCGAAGACTACATCCGCCTTGCCGGCCTGGCCGGACTGGAACTGGTGACGGCGCGCGACGGCATCGGCTATTGCCATTCGCTGCTGCGCTTTGCAAAAACGGCTGGCCAGGCGGGATGACGATGTTCAAACCCTGCATCGTCATCCCGGTCTACAACCACGAGCATGCGATCGGCAAGGTGGTGGCGCAGGCGCTCGTGCACGGCTTGCCGCTGATCCTGGTCGACGATGGCAGCTCGTCCGACTGTGCCGCCACGCTCGACCGCCTGGTCGGCGAGTATACGGGCCAGGTGGTGCTGGAGCGCCACGCCCTCAACCAGGGCAAGGGCGGGGCGGTGCTGACCGGTTTCGCGCGAGCCGCGCGCGAAGGCTACAGCCACGTGCTGCAGGTCGACGCCGACGGCCAGCACAGCGTGGATGACATCCCGCGCTTCCTGGATGCGGCCCGGGCCACGCCGGACGCCGTGGTCGCCGGCTGCCCGCTCTATGACGAATCGGTGCCGGCGCTGCGTTTGTACGCGCGTTACCTGACCCATGTCTGGGTCTGGATCAATACCCTGTCGCTGGCGATCCGCGATTCCATGTGCGGTTTCCGCGTGTATCCGGTGGTGCCGGTGCTGGCACTGGCCGGCCGCCGCCGGCTCGGCCTGCGCATGAACTTCGACATCGAGATCCTGGTGCGCCTGTACTGGGATGGCGTCGCGGTGGTGAACCTGCCGACCCGGGTCGGCTACCCGGAAGATGGCATCTCGCACTTCAAGGCCTGGACCGACAACGTCCTGATCTCGCGCCTGCACGTGGCGCTGTTCTTCGGCATGCTGCCGCGCATTCCTTCGCTGGTGGTGCGCAAATGGCGCTGATTGGCTCGCGCTCTGCGGATGCGCGCCACTGGGCGTCCATCAACGAAGCCAGTTTCGTGGCCGGCATGCACCTGCTGTTCTGGGTCTGCCGCGTGTTCGGACGCTGGCCCTTCCGCGTGGTGCTCTATCCGGTGCTGCTGTGGTACGTGGCGACCCAGGGCCGTGCGCGCCGCGCTTCCCGCGATTACCTCGCACGCGTGGGCCAGGCCGCCGGCGTCATCGGCGTGCTGAGCCACTTCGGTGCCTTTGCCGAAGCCATCCTCGACAAGATGCTGATCTGGGGCGGGCTGTTCGATTTTTCGCGCGTGCGTCTGCACGGCGCCGAGCCACTGTTCGAGATGATCGGCCAGGGCCGCGGTGCCTTGCTGGTGTGCGCGCACCTGGGCAACCTCGACCTCTGCCGCGCGCTGTCGCTGCGCACGCCGGGCCTGAAGGTAACGGTGCTGGTCCACACCCGTCATGCCCGCGCCTTCAACGACATGCTGGCCGCGCTCGATCCGCGCAGCCAGCTGAACCTGATGCAGGTCACCGAGATGACGCCGGCAATGGCGATGCAGCTGTCGGAACGCGTCGGCCGCGGCGAGTTCGTCGTCATCGCCGGCGACCGGGTGCCGGTATCGAGCGATCCGCGCGTGGCGCTGGCGCCTTTCCTCGGCCAGGCCGCGGCCTTCCCGGTCGGTCCCTACGTGATGGCTGCCGTGCTGGGCTGCCCCCTGTACGCGATGTTCGCGGGACGCGACGGCGACGGCCACGCCCTGCATTTCGAGCGCCTGCGCGAGACGGTGACACTGCCGCGCCGCGGGCGCGAGGCGGCGCTGGCGGAACTGGCCGGCGCGTATGCGGCGCGGCTCGAAGCGCATGTACGGCGCACGCCGCTGGAATGGTTCAACTTCTACGATTTTTGGTATTCACCCTCTTCGGAACGTCCGGATGCAGCTCACTGATTCCCCCACAACGCCACGTACCGTCCACTTCAGCCGCGAACGTCTGTCGCTGGAAGACATCGTCGCCATCGCGCACGGCAGCGCCCAGCCCGCCTTGTCCGCCGACCCGGACTTCCGCGCGGCCATCGCACGCGGCGCCGATTTCCTCGACCGCCTGCTCCGCGAGGACGGCGCAATCTACGGCGTCACCACCGGCTACGGCGATTCCTGCACCGTGGCGGTGCCGCTGTCGCTGGTGGCGGAGCTGCCGCATCATTTGTATACCTACCATGGCTGCGGGCTTGGTGCCTTCCTGACGCCGGCGCAGACCCGCGCGGTGATGGCGGCGCGCCTGGCCTCGCTGGCCAAGGGCTTTTCCGGCGTCAGCGTGGGGCTGCTCGAACAGATCGTGAAGCTCTTCGACGCCGGCCTGCTGCCGCTGATCCCGAGCGAAGGCTCGGTCGGCGCCAGCGGCGACCTGACCCCGCTGTCCTACCTGGCGGCGGTATTGTGCGGCGAGCGCGAAGTGCTGCGCGGCGGCGTGACGGTCGCTGCGGCGGACGCCTTGCGCGAGGCAGGCATCGCGCCGCTGCGCCTGCGCCCGAAGGAAGGCCTGGCGATCATGAACGGCACCGCCGTGATGACCGGCCTGGCCTGCCTGGCCTGGGACCGCGCCGACTACCTGGCGCGGGTGGTCACGCGCATCACGGCGATGGCCTCGTTCGCGCTGGACGGCAACGACCACCACTTCGACGAGACCCTGTTCTCGGTCAAGCCGCACGCCGGCATGCAGGGTGTGGCGGCCTGGCTGCGCCAGGACCTGGAATACACCGGCCAGCGCGAGCGCAACGGCAAGCGCCTGCAGGACCGCTATTCGATCCGTTGTGCGCCGCACGTGATCGGCGTGCTGGCCGACGCGCTGCCGTTCTTCCGCGCGTCCATCGAAAATGAACTCAACAGTGCCAACGACAACCCGATCATCGATGCCGAGGGCGAGCGCGTCCTGCACGGCGGCCACTTCTACGGCGGCCACATCGCCTTCGCCATGGACGGCATGAAGAATGCCGTGGCCAACCTGGCCGACCTGCTGGACCGCCAGATGGCCTTGCTGGTCGACGCACGCTACAACGCCGGCCTGCCGGCCAACCTGTCCGGGATGGAAGGCGAGCGCGCGACCATCAACCATGGCTTGAAAGCGCTGCAGATCAGCGCGTCGGCCTGGACCGCGGAAGCGCTCAAGCTGACCATGCCGGCCTCGGTGTTCTCGCGCTCGACCGAGTGCCACAACCAGGACAAGGTCAGCATGGGGACAATCGCCGCGCGCGATTGCCTGCGGGTGCTGGAACTGACCGAGCAGGTCGCGGCCGCGCTCCTGATCACGGTGCGCCAGGGCGTCTGGCTGCGCCGGCGCCTGGACCCGGCGCGCACGCTGCCGGCGCCGCTGGCCGACATGCTGGCGCTGCTCGGCGATGACATCGCCCCGGTGACCGAAGACCGCCGCCTGGACCCGGAACTGAGACTGCTGCTGGACCGCATCCGTAGCCAGGCCTGGAGCCTGTATGCGTAAGCTCAAGGCGCCGGGACGCTGGTCGGCGGAGGTCGAGATGCAGGTGCAGTTCTTCGACCTCGATCCGATGGAGATCGTCTGGCACGGCAACTACGTCAAGTACCTCGAAGTGGCGCGCTGTGCGCTGCTCGACAAGATCGGCTACAACTACGAGCAGATGAAGGCGTCCGGCTATGCCTGGCCGATCATCGAGATGAACCTGCGCTATGCCGGCCCGGCCACCTTCGGCCAGCGCCTGCTGCTGCGTGCCGAGATCGCCGAGTGGGAAAACCGCTTGCGCATCGATTACCAGATCCTCGACGCCGTTAGCGGCAAGCGCCTCAACCGCGCCACCACGACCCAGGTCGCGGTCGATCTGCGCACGCGCGAGATGTGCTTCGTCTCGCCGCCCATCCTGTTCGAAAAACTGGGACTCCAGGCACCATGAAACGACTCCTCACCGGCCTTCTGCTGGCCGCCGCATGCGGCGCCAATGCCGCCTATGCGGCCACCCCGTCCGCCGCCCCGATCGCGAAAATCCAGGCAATGCTGGCCAGGCCCGACCAGTTGTGCGGCCGCTTCGAGCAGGCCAAGCGCCTGGCCGGCATGAAAAAACCGCTGGTTTCAAACGGGCGCTTCTGCGTGGTCGCCGGCAAGGGGGTGCTGTGGCGCACCCTGAAACCCTTTCCCAACACGCTGCGGCTGACGCGCGACGAGATCGTCCACTTCCAGGGCGACCGGGTGGCGATGCGCCTGGAAGCGAGCCAGGAACCCACGGTGCGCATGATCAACGGCGTGCTGTTCTCGCTGCTGGCGGGCGACCTGGGCCAGCTGGACACCCTGTTCGAGGTCGACGGCAGCGCCGCGGCCGACAGCTGGAAGGTCGCACTCAAGGCGCGCAGCCCGGCGCTGGCGCGCGCGATCGGCGCCATCGCGCTGGAAGGCGGCGCCTACGTGCGCGCCATCCACATGGTCGAGGCCAGCGGCGACAGCACCGACATCGTGTTCTCCGACATCAAGACCGGCCCCGGCGCCGTCTTGCCGGAAGAGGCGGCGCAGCTGTGAAGCATCCCGCCGCGGCGACGCACAAGCGGCTGGCCCTGGCCTGGGCGCTGATCGTCTGCCTGCTCCTTGGCCACAATGCCTGGCTGTGGCTGGGCAAGCGCATCGTCCCGGACACCGACATCCTGGCGCTGCTGCCGGCCGAGGAGCAGGACCCGGTGCTGCAGCAGTCGTTCACGCACATGGTCGACAGTGCCCAGCAGCGCGTGGTGGTACTGGTCGGCGCCGCCGAGTGGGCCGATGCCGGCCGCGCCGCCGACGCCTTCCAGGCCGTGGTGGCACGCGAGGCCGCCCCATCGCTGATCCGCTTCGACAAGATCGGCGACGACACCCAGGCCGGCTGGCTGACCGGCCTGCAATCGCATGCGACCTTGCTGATCGGGGCGCAGCAGGAAAGCCAGTTGCGCGGGCAGCCGCCGCGCTTCTGGACCGAAGCCGCGCTCGGGCGCCTGTACAACGCGTTTTCCGGCCCCAAGCTGGGCGCCTTCCGCGACGATCCGTTCGGCCTGTTCTCGGGCTGGGTGCAGGAGCACGCCGGCGAGACCCCGGTACGCCCGCGCGACGGCCGCCTGTTCGTGGCAGGGGAGAGTCGCCAGTACGTGCTGCTGACCTACACCCTGACGCCGTCGGCCTTCTCGCTGGGTGCCCAGCGCAGCGTGGTCCCGCTGTTGCAGCGCGCGGCCGACGCGGCGCGCCAGGCGGTGCCATCAAGCGAAGTAATCCGGGCCGGCGTCGTGCTGCATGCCGCCGCCGCCGGCGCCCAGGCCAGCAGCGAAGTCGAGACCATCGGCCTTGGCTCGCTGGCCGGCATCGTGCTGCTGACCTGGTTCACCTTCCGCTCGGTGCGGCCGATTTCGCTGGTGCTGCTGTCGATCGGGATCGGTTTCCTGGGCGCGCTGTCGGTCTGCTGGCTGCTGTTCGGCCGCCTGCACCTGCTGACGCTGGTATTCGGCGCCAGCCTGATCGGCGTGGCCCAGGATTACGGCATCTATTTCCTGTGCCACCGCCTCGGGGCCGGCGCCGCCATGGATTCGGCGCGGCTGTTGCGCCGCCTGCTGCCGGGGCTGGGGCTGACCCTGCTGGCGGCGGTGATCGGCTACATGGGCCTGGCGCTCACGCCTTTCCCCGGGCTGCGCCACATGGCCGTGTTCTCGGCGCTCGGCCTGGTCTTCGCCTGGCTGACGGTGGTGTGCTGGTTCCCGGCGCTGATCAAGGGCGATACCTTGCAGGCCGGCTGGCTGGCGCGGCGCTACCGCGGCCTGGTGAGCAACTGGCCGCGGATCTCCGGACGGCCGGCGTCGCTGGCGCTGGTGGCCTTGCTGGGCGCGCTGGCGGTGCTCGGCTGGTCGCGCTTGAAGACGAACGACGACATCCGCTCGCTGCAATCGTCGCCGCCGCAACTGGTCGCCGACCAGCTCAAGCTGGGCCGCCTGCTGGACGCACCGACCCCGGTCCAGTACTACCTGGTGCGCGGGGACAGCGACGAACAGGTGTTGCAGCGGGAGGAAGAACTGAAGCGCCGCCTGGCGCCGCTGGTGGCACAGGGTCACCTGGCCGGCTGGCAGGCGCTGTCGAACTGGGTGCCGTCGCAGCGCACCCAGGCGGCGCGCCTGGCGCTGGTCGAGGACAAACTGCTGCGCACCGATGGTCCGCTGGCGGACCTCGCGCGCGCGATCGGCGAAGACCCGGCCTGGGCCGCCGCCAGCGCCGCCCACCTGCGGGCCAACGCCGCGCCGATGCGCCTGGATGCCTTCCTGGCCACCCCGGCCAGCGAGCCGTGGCGTCACCTGTGGCTGGGCCAGGTGGCCGACCACGGCCGCCACGTCAGTGCAAGCATCGTCGCGCTGCGTGGCATGCGCTACCCATCGATCCCGGTACTGGCCAAAGCCGCCGACGGGATCGACGGCGTGCAGTGGGTCGACAAGGTCGGCGGCATCTCGGACGTGCTGGGACGCTACCGCGCCTACATGGGCTGGGTGGTGCTGGGCGCGTATGGTGTCGTGTTCCTGGTGCTGTTGCCGCGCTACCGCGGCCGCACCTGGCGCGTACTGGCGCCGACGGCGGCCGCCAGTGTGCTGACGCTGGCCCTGCTCGGCTTCAGCGGCCACCCGCTGCAGCTGTTCCACGTGCTGGCGCTGATGCTGCTGCTGGGCGTGGGCGTCGACTACGGCATCTTCATGCAGGAAGCGCCGGAAGAGGGCGGCGGCGCATCCTGGCTGGCGGTCGGGCTGTCGGCTGCGAATACCCTGCTCTCCTTCGGCCTGCTGGGTCTCAGCAATACGCCCGCGCTGCAGGCCTTCGGCCTTACCATGCTGATCGGCACCACGCTGGTCTGGCTGGCCACCCCATGCTTTGCCGTGAAAAAGGAAGTGATCCATGCCACGCCCATCCCGGCTTGAACGTGCCGTCCGCAGCCTGAGCGCCACCCTGGCGATCGCCCTGGCGCTGGTCGGCTGCGCGACCACGGAGACCGGCCCGGCGCGTCTTGGCCTGCGCCTGGCGCCGGCTGCGCTGGGCGAGAGCATCAGCGTGCAGCAGCACCTGACCGTCCAGCGCGGCGGCAGCACCAACGACCTCGACGTCGCACTCGAAGCCGACCCGGCCCGCATCAGCGTGGTCGGCCTGGCGTTCGGCCAGCGCGTCCTGAGCATGCAGTACGACGGCCACGAACTGACGGAATGGCGCCATCCGATGCTGCCGGCCCAGGTGCGCGCCGCCGACGTGCTCGAAGACCTGCAACTGACCCTGTGGCCGGTGGCGGAAATCGCGCGCGCCTTGCCGCCCGGCTGGCGGATCGAGGAACAAGGCTTGCGCCGCACGCTGCGCCTGGACGGGCAGGTGGTGACGACCATCGACTACAGCGGCATGCCGCGCTGGCAGGGCACCGCCGTGCTGGACAACCTGCGCTACCACTACAAGCTGACCGTCGAGTCGGCGCCGGAATGAGATCGACATGCTTTACCCGACTATTTATCTGAACGACTGCGCGCTGCTGTGCGCACTGGGCGACGAGCGCGGCGCCATCCGCCGGCGGCTGCTGACCGATGGCGCCGGCGGCCTGACGTTCTCCGACGCCTGTTCGCCCGGCCGTCCGCTTCCCCTTGGCCAGGTCACTGCCGCGCTGCCGGATGTGGCCCACCTTCCGCTGGCGCGGCGCAGCCGCAATAACCAGCTGGCACTGGCCGCCCTGGCGCAGATCCGTCCGGCCGTCGATGCCGCCATCGCGCGCCATGGCGCGGCCCGGGTCGGCGTGGTGATTGGCACCAGTACCTCGGGCGTGGCAGCCACCGAAGCCGCGGTCGCTGCGCGCCGCGCCGTCGGCGAGCTGCCCGCCGGCTTCCATTACGGTCAGCAGGAGATGGTTTCCCCGGCGGCGCTGCTGGCGGAGGAACTGGGCCTGGGGGGCCCGGCCTACGTTCATTCGAGCGCCTGTTCGTCCAGCGCCAAAGCCCTGGCCAGTGCGGCGCGCCTGATCCGCATGGGCTTGTGCGACGCTGTCGTCACCGGCGGCGTGGACACGCTGTGCGGCTTCACGGTCGCCGGCTTCGGTGCGCTGGAATCGGTCAGTCCCGAGCCCTGCAACCCGCTCAGCGCCACCCGCAAGGGCATCAACCTGGGCGAGGGCGCGGCCCTGTTCCTGATGAGCCGCGAGCCGGCCGCGGTGGCGCTGTGCGGCTGGGGCGAGTCTTCCGACGGCCACCATATGTCCGCCCCCGACCCGCTGGGTGGCGGTGCCCGCATCGCCATGAGCGAAGCGCTGCGCCGCGCCGGCATCGAGGCGGGGCAGGTCGACTACATCAACCTGCACGGCACGGCGACGCCCCAGAACGACGCCATGGAAGCGCGCGCGGTGGCCGAGCTGTTCGGCACGGAGGTCGCGGTGAGTTCCACCAAGCCCTTCACCGGCCACACGCTGGGTGCGGCCGGCGCGGTGGAGGCGGCCTTTTGCTGGCTGGCGATGCAGGACGATAATCCCGAGGGCCTGCTGCCGCCGCACCTGTGGGACGGTATCCACGACCCCGCGCTTCCGGTCTTGAATGTGGCAAGTCCGGGCATGCGCCTGCATCGTCCGATCCGCTATGCCCTCAGTAATTCCTTCGCCTTCGGCGGTTCGAATGCGGCGCTGCTGTTCGGGAGGACGGCATGAGCCTGCCGGACATCAAGAGCCTGGTACCGCATGCCGGGACCATGTCGCTGCTCGACAGCCTGGTGGCCGTCGATGCCGACACCCTCACGGCACGCGTGGCGATCGGGCCGCGCACCCTGTTCTGCGATGGCGCCGCGGTCGGCGCCTGGGTCGGCGTCGAATACATGGCGCAGGCGGTCGCCGCCCACGCGGGGCATGCGGCGCGCCTGCGCGGCGAGCCGGTACGGGTCGGTTTCCTGCTCGGCAGCCGGCGCTACGCCTGCACGGTGCCGGCCTTCCCGGTCGGCAGCGTCCTGCGGATTCACGTCGAGTGCACCCTGCAGGGTGAGACCGGCCTGGGCGCCTTCGATTGCCGCATCCACGACGACGCGGATGGCCGCGAGCTGGCCAGCGCAACGATCACGGTGTTCCAGCCCGATAACGTAGAAGAGTTTTTGCAACGGAGTTCCGAATGAGTGGTAACGAAAAAAGTGTGCTGGTGACCGGCTCGTCGCGCGGCATCGGCAAGGCCATTGCCCTGCGCCTGGCGCGCGATGGCTATCATGTGGTGGTGCATTGCCGCAGCCGGCGCGGCGAGGCCGATGCCGTGGCCGACGAGATCGTGGCCCAGGGCGGCAGCGCGCGGGTGCTGCAGTTCGATATCGGCCAGCGCGCGGCTACGGCCGCGGCGCTGGCGGCCGACATCGAGGCGCACGGCTGTTACTACGGCGTCGTCTGCAACGCAGGCATCGCCCTCGACACCGCCTTCCCGGCCATGAGCGGGGAAGAGTGGGACCAGGTGCTGGGCACCAATCTGGACGGCTTCTTCAATGTCCTCAACCCGCTGGTCATGCCGATGGTCCAGCGCCGCAAGCCGGGCCGCATCGTGACCATGGCCTCGGTCTCGGGACTGGTCGGCAACCGCGGGCAGGTTAACTACAGCGCCGCCAAGGCCGGCATCATCGGCGCCACCAAGGCGCTGGCGCTGGAACTGGCCAAGCGCGCCATTACCGTCAACTGCGTCGCGCCCGGCCTGATCGAGACCGAGATGACGGAAGAGGTGCCGCTCGAAGAAGCATTGAAGATGATCCCGGCGCGCCGCATCGGCCGCCCGCACGAAGTGGCGGCCGCGGTCAGCTTCCTGCTGTCGGACGACGCCGGGTACATCACGCGCCAGGTCATCTCGGTCAACGGGGGCCTGGCGTGAGCCGCCGCGTCGTCGTCACCGGCATGGCCGGCATCAGCCCGCTCGGCAACGACTGGGCGACCGTGCGGGCGCGCCTGGGCGAGGGCCGCAATGCCATCGTGCGCATGGAGGACTGGGCCGGCTACGAGGGCTTGAACACCCAGCTCGGCGCGCCGGCCGCGCCCTTCGAGCTGTCCGAGCGCTTCAACCGCAAGACCCTGCGCAGCATGGGCCGGGTCGCGGTGCTGGCCACGCGCGCCAGCGAACTGGCGCTGCAGGACGCCGGCCTGCTGGACCACCCGCTGCTGGCCAGTGGCCGCATGGGCGTGTCCTTCGGTTCCTCGGCCGGCACGCCCAGCGCGATCGGCGACTTCGGCCGCATGATGGAAGAGCGGACCACGCGCGGCATCAACGCCACCACCTACATCAAGATGATGGCGCACACGGCGCCGGTGAATATCGGCGTGTTCTTCGGCGTCACCGGCCGCGTGTTCACCACGTCCTCGGCCTGCACCTCGGGCAGCCAGGGCATCGGCTACGCCTACGAAGCGATCAAGAGCGGCAAGCAAACCGCCATGATCGCAGGCGGCGCCGAGGAGCTCGACGCCACCGAGGCGGCCGTGTTCGACACCCTGTTCGCGACCAGCGTGCGCAACGACACGCCGGCGCTGACGCCGCGTCCCTTCGACCGCGAACGCGACGGCCTGGTGATCGGCGAGGGCGCCGGCTGCCTGATCCTCGAAGAGCGCGAGCACGCGCTGGCGCGCGGCGCCACTGTCTACGCCGAACTGGTGGGCTTCGGCACCAACAGCGACGGCACCCACGTGACCCAGCCAAATGCCGCGACGATGAAGATCGCCATGGAGCTGGCACTGGAAGACGCCGGCCTGCACGCGGACGCCATCGGCTACGTCAACGCCCATGGCACCGCCACCCAGCAGGGCGACCTGGCCGAGACCCAGGCCACCTCCGGACTGTTCGGCCGGCGCGTTCCGATCAGCTCCCTGAAAAGCTACATGGGCCACACGCTCGGCGCCTGCGGCGCGCTGGAAGCCTGGTTCAGCATCGAGATGATGCGCGAAGGCTGGTTCGCGCCGACCATCAACCTGACCGAGGTCGATCCGGCATGCGGGGACCTCGATTACATCCGCGGCGAGGGGCGGCGGCTCGACTGCGAATACGTCATGTCCAACAATTTTGCGTTTGGCGGCATCAATACGTCGCTGATCTTCAAGCGCTAATGCCACCCCACACCTGAAAGAGAATGACAATGCAAAACAATCACCGCGCCATCCTGCTGGCTTCCACGCTGCTGGCCGTCGGCTTGCTGCAAGGCTGCGCCACCAGCATCAAGGCTTCGTCGACCCAGAACCCACCGCCCGCGCGTGCGTTCTCGAACTACAGCCGCATCGTCCTGAAGCCGGTGGCATTCGCGCCGGGCTACAAGGGCAGCGCCGCCGGCCTCGAAAGGATCAACGAGAACCTGAGGAAGAACCTGGCCGGACCCGCCGATCAATGGAACAGCCGCGCCTCGAACGGCACGGTGCTGACGATCGAACCGGTGGTGGAAGAGATGTCGTTCAAACGCGTCGCCGCCCGGGTCTTCCTTGGACCGCTGGTCGGCAGCTCGGGCGTGCTGATGCGCGTGACCTTCCGCGACAACACCGGCAAGGTCGTCGCCACGCCGCAGTTCTTCCAGCGCACTGCCGCCTTCAGCGGCGGCTTCACCCTGGGCGTCCAGGACAACCTGATGATGATGCGCGTGGCCAATCTGGCCAGCGACTATATCGTCGCGAATTACGACAAACCGGTCGGCGGCCCGACCGGGGCCGACGAGCAGGCCGTCAAAGAGCAGTGAAATACCTGGCGGTGCGACAGGGATGCGCCGCCGGGCTGCAAGTAGCAAGTCCATAACAACCAAGAAAGGGAAGAAACATGAATAACAATCGTCGAACCGTCCTGTTGGTTTCAGCCGTGCTGGTAGCGGGGCTGATGCAAGGCTGCGCAACCAGGATCAAGGCCTCGTCGACCGACAATCCGGCGCCGGCAAAGCCGTTTTCGGCTTATAGCCGCATCGACCTCAAGCCAGTCGTCTTCAAGACCGGCTACAAGGGCGACGCTGCCGGCCTGGCCAAGATCGAAGAAAACCTGAAGAAAGACCTGGCGCCGAAACTCGAGCAATGGAACAGCCGCGCCGACAACGGCAGCACGCTGGTGGCCGAGCCGGTGGTCGAAGAGATGTCGTACAAGCATGGCGCCAAGCGTGTCTTGCTGGGACCCCTGGCCGGCGGCTCGGGCGTGCTGATGCGCGTGACCTTCCGCGACAACAAGGGCAACGTGGTCGCGGCGCCGGAGTTCTTCCAGCGCACCGCGGCCTTCAGCGGGGGCTTCACCATGGGCGTCATGGATAACGTGATGCTTACCCGCGTCGCCAACCTGGCCAGCGGCTACATCATCGCCAACTACGACAAGGCCGTCGGCGGTCCGACCGGCGCTGACGACAAGGCCGTCGTCGCCGCGAACTGATCGGACGAACGGAGATCGAAGTGGCACACAAGGCATGCATCTGGCTTCTTGATGCCACTTCCGTTACGGACGGGCGGCTTGCCCGTTTTGCCGACTGGCTGGACGATTCGGAAAGGCGGCGCCTGGCGCGCTTCATCCGGCCCGCGAGGCGGCGCCAGTTTCTCGCCGGGCGGGCGCTGGCGCGCCTGGCCCTGGGAGATACCCTGGCGCTGGCGCCGCAGGACGTGCGTCTGGTCGAGCGTCCCGGTGCGGCGCCATCCCTGGTGCTGCCTGGCGGCGGCAATGCCGGATTCAGCATTTCCCACAGCGGCCCCTGGGTCGGCTGCGCCGTCAGCAAGACTTCCCGCATCGGCTTCGACCTCGAGCTGATCGACCCCGCCCGCGACATCGACGCCCTGGCTGCCCAGGCCTTCGACCACGAACAGCTGCGGTGGCTGGCTGCGCGCCCGCCGGCATCGCGTGTGCACGACTTCTACCGCTCGTGGAGCGAGGCCGAAGCCCGCTGCAAGCTTGGGATGACACCGCACTCCCTGTACCACCTGCCTCATGCCAGTTTGTCGATGGCCCTCTGCTGCGAACATGTGCTGGTGGCGCCACCCGAACGCCGGGACCTGTCGCTTTTCTGACCAGTAGTCGGCGAAACGCGCAGGCAGGCAACACGCCTCAGCGCGCCACCCCCACCAGCTTGTGTACCAGCTCCGACGACGTCGACGCCGAAAACTTCTTCATCAGCTTGGCCCGGTGCATCTCCACCGTGCGCGGCGACAAGTCCGTCTCGCGCGCAATCACCTTGCTGGTCTTTCCTTCCACCAACAGCGCCGCGATCTCGCGCTCGCGCGGGGTCAGCTCGGCCGTCACCGGACGTTTTTCGCTGACGTCCTCGAAGGTCCAGACCCCGGCGCCGAGCGGCTTGCCGGCGTCGAGCGCGCGGCCGTTCACGTGGCACCAGAACAGCTCGCCGTCGGATCGGCGCATGATGCGCTCGTCGGAATAGCGCCCCCTGGCGTTCATGATGGGGATGATGCGGTCCCCGGTGCGCAGGAACTCGTCCATGGTGGGGTAGAGCACGGCGAAGGACTCGCCGTTCAATTGTGCGCAGTCATACCCGAACATCGCACCCAGGGCATGGTTGCAGGACTGGATGATGCGGTCCAGGGAGATGCACATGCCAACCGGCGCATGCTGGAAAATCATCTCGTAATCGATGGCGTATGATGCGTTCATGTCGGCGTGCACGTCGATGGTCTCCCGCGGCTGTTGCCGGTATTTCTACGGTATTGTGCTTGGAGGGGCGCTATTTTATGCTCCCATTTTACTCTGCTGTACAAAAGAGCTGACGCGACGGATGTTGCCGGCTCACTTAGACAAGGGACGGGTATGAACAAAGTTTATCCAGATGCGCGCTCCGCACTCGAGGGCGTCGTGCAGGACGGGCAGACCATCGCCGTCGGCGGTTTCGGTCTGTGCGGCATTCCGGAAGCCCTCATCCTGGCGCTGCGCGATTCGGGCGTCAAGGACTTGACGGCCATTTCCAACAATGCCGGCGTGGACGATTTCGGCCTCGGCCAGCTGCTTGCCACGCGCCAGATCCGCAAGATGGTCGCGTCTTACGTGGGCGAGAACAAGGAGTTCGCGCGCCAGTACCTGGCCGGCGAGCTCGAGCTGGAATTCACGCCCCAGGGTACGCTGGCGGAAAAGCTGCGCGCCGGCGGCGCAGGCATTCCGGCCTTCTTCACCAAGACCGGTTATGGCACCATCGTCGCCGAGGGCAAGGAAACCCGCGAATTCGATGGCGAAATGTACGTCATGGAACGCGCCTTGATGCCGGACGTGTCGCTGGTCAAGGCCTGGAAGGCCGACCGCGCCGGCAACCTGGTGTTCCGCAAGACCGCGCGCAACTTCAACCCGAACGTTGCGACCGCGGGCAAGGTCTGCATCGTGGAAGTCGAACAACTGGTCGAGGTCGGCGAGATCGATCCGGATCAGGTGCACACCCCGAGCATCTTCGTGCACCGCATCGTTCACAACCCGACGCCGGAAAAGCGCATCGAACAGCGCACCGTGCGCCCAGCATAAGACCAGACGGAGACAAGCATGGCATGGACTCGTGATGAAATGGCCGCGCGCGCGGCCAAGGAACTGCAGGACGGTTTCTACGTGAACCTGGGTATCGGCTTGCCGACCCTGGTCGCGAACTACGTCCCGGACAATATCGAAGTATTCCTGCAGTCGGAAAACGGCTTGCTCGGCATCGGCCCCTTCCCGACCGACGCCGAGGTCGACGCCGACCTGATCAACGCCGGCAAGCAAACCGTGACCGCGCTGCCGGGCTCAGCCTACTTCAGCTCGGCCGATTCCTTCGGCATGATCCGCGGCGGCAAGATCAACCTCGCCATCCTGGGCGCGATGCAGGTGTCGGCGCAGGGCGACCTGGCCAACTGGATGATCCCGGGCAAGATGGTCAAAGGCATGGGCGGCGCGATGGACCTCGTCGCCGGCGTCAAGCGCGTGGTGGTGGTGATGGAGCACGTCGCCACCGCCAAGGACGGCTCGACCAGCCACAAGATTCTGAAGAAATGCGATCTGCCGCTGACCGGTGTTGGCGTGGTCGACCGCATCATCACCGATCTGGGCGTCATCGACATCACCGATACCGGCCTCAAGCTGGTGGAGTTGGCGCCGGGCGTGACGAAGGAGGAGGTGGCAGCTGCTACCCAGGCCGAGCTGGATATTTCGGCAGTCTGACGCTGCCCACGATCGAAACGGCCCGCAAATGGCGTGTTCGTTTGCGGGCCATTTTATTTAGCGCAGCGTCCAGACGTACTGCACCCTGACCCACTGCGTCACCGCACGGCCCTTGACCAGGCCCGGCGTGAAACTGCATTGCGCGATCGCGGCCCGCGAGGCCTCGTCCATGGCCGCATAGCCGCTCGAATGGTGCACCCTTGCCTTGGCGACGTGGCCGTCCGCGCCGACCAGGAAGCGCAACGTGGTGGTGCCCTGGTGGCCGGCGGCCAGGTCCTCGTCTGGATATTCCGGCTTGGCGCAGGTCGAAAAGTCGACGACCGCGCGGCGGGTGAGGCCTGCCGTGTTCGCGGAGTCTGCGGCGAGCCGCAGCGGTGCCCGACCGATGGCGTGGGCGCTGGCGACGCAGGCCAGCGCCAGGCCGAGTACCGGCATGGCCGCTTTCCAGTCCAGTGCCTGCGCGTCGTGGCGCAGCAGGCGCCGGATGCGCGCCATCAAATCGCCGCCATTTGCGGCCTGGGCCAGGTGCTGGCCGGAAAACTGCAGGCGCTCGAGTTCGGACAGCGCCAGCGCCAGGCGCCGCGGTTCGCCGAGCTGGCGGGCGGCGAGGTCATCGGCGATCTGCTCGCGTTCGATGCGGATGCGCTGCGAGACCCACCACACGGCCGGGTGATAGAAGAGCAGGGTCTCGACCACGTTCTGGGCCAGGTTCACCAGGTAATCGTGGCGCTGGACGTGGGCCAGTTCGTGCGCCAGCAGGGCTTCAAGCAAGTGCGGCGGCATGCCGCTCACCAGCGCAGCCGGCACCAGCACTACCGGGCGCCACCAGCCCGCCGTGATCGGGCTGGCCAGGCCGTTGACCACGCGCAGGCGCACCGCGCGATCCAGGCCGAAGCGCGCCGCCATCTGCGACAGGCGCGCCTGCCACGCAGGGTCGGTGCCTTGCCCGCGGCCGGCGCGGCCTATCCACAGCAGGCCGAGCGCCATGCGCAAGGCGAGGGCGCCGGTGCACGCTGCCCACAGGCCGACGATCCAGTCCAGGTGACCCTGCAGCCAGGACAGCAAGCCGGCCGCGCCGCCGAAGGCCGCGTCCAATGCCGGCCCCGGCAGCGGCGCGCCTGCCTGCACGGCATCGGGGCCGGAGCGCAGGGCCAGCACCAGATCGCACAGCGGCCAGGCCAGGCACAGCAGCAGGCCGGCGCAGGCCGCCAAGTAGCGCCGTTCCGGACGCGCATTGCGCAGCGCCGTCAGCGCCACGGCGGTGGCGCAGCCGATCAGCCCACCCTGCCAGACGAAGTGCAGCAAAGCCCAGCCGATGGCGGCAACCACGGCCTGGACGCTCATCCCTTGTCCTCGTCTTTCAGGAGCTTTTCTATCTCCTCGCGTTCCTTTTTCGAGATGCCGGTTTTCAGCGCCGCCAGCACGAGCGCCTTGGCCGAGCCGGAAAAGGCGCGCTGCATCAAGTCCTTGAGCAGGTTGGTCTGCAGCGATTCCTGGGCCTGGGCCGGGGCATACACGTGCGAGCGTTCGCTCTCGTCGCGGATCAGCAAGCCCTTGCCGTGCATGATCTGCATCAGGCGCAGCACGGTGGCATAGGTCACGTCGGGGCGCTCCTTGATGATGGTTTCGTGCACATGGCGCGCGGTGGCGGCGCCCAGCGGCCACAGCACCTGCAGCAGGTCGAGTTCGGCCGGGGTCGGCTTGGGTAGGGCGGGAGACTTGGCCATGGCTAATCCTTCACATCAATCGTGCATGTGTAGACTAAACCGTCTAGAAAAACCTGTCTACTGAAATATTTGAACATGCCGGTCTTGCACGAGGGGACAGTATGGGTCTAGCATAGACAACAATGTCTACTTTCTGTGGGGTGCCGATGAAGCCGATGCTGACCGCGAAGGATGTGCGCCTGGCCTGGCGCCTGCTGTCGAAAGAACCCGCCTATTCCGGCGTCGCCATCGTCGGCCTGGCGGTGGCGCTGGCGGTCTGCTTCCTGCTGTCCGGACTGGTGCGCTATGCCTGGACCTACAACGATGCGGTGCCCGGCGCCGCCGGCATCGTCGTCGTCAAGGAGCGCCGCAACGTCTTTCCGCGGCCTGACTGGGGCGAAAGCGCGCCGGCGCCGCTGGCCGAGGCGGCCCTGGATGCCGGGCTGGTACAGGCCGCCACCAGCGCCCGTCCGTTCGAGCTGGGCGCGCGCGTCGACCACCGTTTCGTCCAGATCGCGCCGGCGGTGGTCGAGGCGAACTACCTGCGCTTCTTCGGCATCGCCGCCCTGGCCGGCAATGCCGATGCCGCACTGGCGCGGCCCGATGCCGTGGTGGCCAGCCGCGGCGAGGCGCTGCGCCTGTTCGGCACGGCGGACGCCCTCGACAAGGTCTTGACCATCGCCGGCAAGCCTTACGTCGTGCGTGCCATCCTGCCCGACCTGCCCGAAAACACCAGCCCGCCGTTCAAGCTCTTGCTCGGCAAGGGCGTGCGCGACTGGGACACGCCGCCGGCGAGCAACGCCCAGGCCTGGTGGCGCCGCGTCCGCCTGTACCTGAAGCCGGTGCCCGGGCTGGACGCCGCGCGCCTGGGCATGCAGCTCGAGCGCATTGTCGCCACGCAGCGCGATGCGCGCCTGCCCGCGGCCATGACGGCGGGGCGGCCGCTCCCGATCACCAGCGTCGCCGCGACGCCCTTGTCGACCGTATTCTTCGACCCCGACCTGCGCGCCAGCCAGGACGGCGAGCGCTATGCCAGCCCGTCCGCCATCGCCGGCCTGGGACTGCTGGCGATATTGATCCTGCTGCTGGCGGCCAGCAATTACGTCAACCTGGCCGCCGTGCGCACCGCCGCCCGCCGCCGCGAGATCGCCGTGCGCAAGACGCTGGGCATTTCCGGCGCCGGCCTGGCCGGGCAATTCCTGGCCGAGGCCTCGCTGGTCGGCGCCAGCGCCACCTCGCTCGGCGCGCTGCTGGCCTGGTTGACGATTCCCCTGTTTTCCGACCTGGTGGGGCGGCCGCTGGCCTCCAGTTACGATGCGCCCGCCTGGCTGATGCTGGCGGCGGCCGGCCTCGGCACCGGTCTGCTGGCCAGCCTGTATCCGGCCTGGCTGGCGGCGCGGGTGCCGGCCAGCGCCGCCCTCGGCGGCCGCGACGGCGAAACGGCACAAGGCTACCGCATGCGCCGCGTGCTGACGGTGGCGCAATTTGCCGCGGCCATCGGCCTGGTGGCGGCCAGCCTGGCGGTCTGGTGGCAGGCGCGCTACGCCAGCGAACTCGATCCCGGCTTCGACCCGTCGCAACAGCTGGTGCTGACCCTGCCGCTGGAAGCGGGCAAACCGTGGCCGAGTACCCTGCGCGCCTTCAAGGCCGAACTGGCGCGGCTGCCGGTGGTGGAAGGCGTCACCGCCATCTCCGAAGCGATCGGGCGCGACGGCGTGCAGATCATCCGCAGCATCGCCATGCCGCACGCGGGCGGGGCACAGGCGCCGGTGCCGATCGAGGCCAAGAAAGTCGGCGCCAATTTCTTCGACGTGTTCAAGCTGCGTCCGGTGGCCGGCAAGCTGTTCTCGCGCGAAAAGGAGCCGGGCGTGGTGCTGAATGCGCGCGCCGCACTGGCCCTCGGCTTCGCCTCGCCCGAAGCGGCGGTCGGCCAGGTCATCGATGGCGACATGCGCGTGATCGGCATCGCGCCCGAGCTGCGCTACACCACCCTGCGTGCCAGGCCCGGTCCGATCATGTACACGGCGAATGAAGAGCAGGGCGTGCTGGTGGCGCGGGTGCGCGGCCCGCTGCCGGCCGCGCGCGCCGAACTGGAAGCCCTGTGGGCGCGCCACCTCCCCGACGATGCGCCCGACATCGAGACCGCAAGCTCGGTCTTCGCCCGCAACTACCGCGACGACATGCGCCAGGCCAGGCTGCTGGCACTGGCCAGCATCGTCGCCACCTCGCTGGCCTGTTTCGGCATCTACGTGCTGTCCAGCTACACGGTGCGGCGGCGGGCGCGCGAGATCGTGCTGCGCAAGCTGCACGGGGCGACGCCGCGCCACATCGGCTTGCTGGTGGCGCGCGAATGGATGGTGTTGCTGGCCATGGGCACGCTGCTGGCCGTGGCGCCGGCATGGCTGTGGAGCGAGCGCTACCTGTCCGGCTTCGTGGAACGCGCGCCGATGGGCAACTGGCCGCTGGCGATTGCTTTCGCCATGGTCGCCTGCGTCGCCTCGATCGCCTGCGCGCGCCAGGCACTGCTGGCGATGCGCATGGCGCCGGCGCTGGCCCTGCGCGAACAATGATTTTCAGTTGAATGGAGTCTGCATGAACATGAAAACCCCTCTGCGTGCCCTGGCACTGGGCGCTGCCTTGAGCTTGTCGCTGGCATGCGCCGCCCACGCTTCCCCGGTTCCTGATTACCCCTTCGTGCACGTGGTCGGCAGCGCCTTTGTTGCCGTCCCGCCCGACATCGCCGCCCTCGATTTCGAGATCGTGGCGCAGGATGCCGACCCGGCCGCCGCCAAGGCCGTGCTGGAGACGCGCGTGGGAGAAGTGCGGGCCCTGATGCAGCAGCTGGGCATGGACCCGGAAGACGCCATCGTGCGCGAAGTGCGCCAGAGCATTGCCAAGGAAGGGCAGGCACCCGCCGGCGGCGCCCTGTACGAGCTGCGCTGCGACGTCAAGATCAATGTGCGCAATGTGGCGAACTGGCCGGCGCTGGCGGGCGGCCTGTTCGGCAAGCCGAACCTGGATGGCTTCGCCTCCGGCTTCGATCTCAGCACGATGGAAAAGACCAACGACGAACTGGTCACCGCCGCCATCGGCGATGCGCGCCGGCGCGCCGGAGTGATCGCCGCCGCGGCCGGGCGCCGCCTGGGCGCGGTGACCGCGGTGACGCCCGAGGCGATCAAGAACCTGAGCACGGCGATGGGCCTGCAGCGCGAAGATTTCCGCATGGAGCGCCGCGCCGGCGTGCCGAACGCCCAGGGCGTGGAACGCGAACAGTTGATGGCGATCCCGGCGCTCAAGCTGACCCAGCCGGTGGACGTGATCTTCCGCCTGGAAAACCTGGCCGGCGTCCGGTCACGCGCACCGAAAAAGCCCTGACCCGGAGCTAAGCGGCTTCTTGCCCGGTCCAATCGGAAAGCACGAGGGACCGGACATGACGGATGCATCCGACGGGATCGACGACCTGATCGACGATAAGCGGCGCTTTGTCGCCGAGCTGTGGCACTTGTTGCGCCGCTACCGCTGGCGCATCGCCTTTTCCATCGTCCTGCTGCTGGTGGCCAAGGTGGCGACGGTGGCCGTGCCGCTGCTGCTCAAGCGCATCATCGACACCTTTTCGCATGCGCCGCTGCCCACACACCTGACGCTCGGCCTGCCCCTGTACCTGCTGGTCGGCTACGCGCTACTGCGCTTTTCGTCGACCCTGTTCAACGAGTGGCGCGACCTGATCTTTGCCCGGGTCACGCTGAGCACGGTGAAAGCCCATGCCGAAAAGACCTTCGCCCACCTGCACGCGCTAGGGCCGCGCTTCCATGCCGGGCGCCAGGTCGGCAGCCTGCTGCCCGACATCGACCGCGGCACCAGCGGCATCGCCTTTCTGCTGGGCGTCGGCCTGTTCACCATCGTCCCGACCCTGGTCGAGATCGGGCTGGTGCTGGCGGTGATGCTGGGCCGCTATCCGCCGTCCTTCGCCGTCATCATCGTGGCCACCTTCCTGGCGTATTCCGGCTTCACGCTGGTTTTCACGGCGCGCCGCGTGATCTACCAGCGCCGCGTGAACAAGCTGGATTCGCGTGCCAAGGGCCAGATGGCGGATAGCCTGATGAACTACGACACCGTCAAGGCCTTCACCAACGAAGCCCGGGAATCCAGCCGCTTCGCCGACACCATGGCGCACTGGATGGACGCCGGCATCAAGAACCAGCGCGCGCTGTTCATCCTGCACGTGGGGCAGAGCGGGGTGATCGCGTGTGGCGTGGCCGCCATCATGGTGCTGGCCGGGCAGGCCGTGCTGGCGCGCAGCATGAGCGTAGGCGACCTGGTGCTGATCAACGCCTACGCGCTGCAGGTGTGTTTGCCGCTGAACGCGCTCGGTTTCGTCTACCGCGAATCGCGCGATGCCTGGGTCAACGCCGAGCGCCTGTTCGCGCTGCTGCGCGAGCGGCCCGAGATCGAGGACCGGCCCGGCGCCCCGGCCCTGCATGCCGGCGCCGGCGAAGTGATCTTCGAGCACGTCGGCTTTCATTACGAGCCTGAACGCCCGGTGCTGTTCGACCTGAGCCTGCACGTCGCGCCAGGCACCACGCTGGCGGTGGTCGGACGCAGCGGATCCGGCAAGTCGACGCTGGCGCGCCTGCTGCTGCGCTTGTACGACCCGGTCAGCGGCCGCATCCTGGTCGATGGCCAGGACATCCGCCACCGCAGCCCGACCAGCGTGCGCCGCGCGATCGGCGTGGTGCCCCAGGACACGGCCCTGTTCAACGACACCATCGGCAACAACATCGCCTACGCGCGCGCCGGCGCCAGTCCGGAGGAAGTGATCGAAGCCGCCCGCGCGGCCCAGCTGCATGAGCTGATCGCCGCACTGCCGGAGGGCTACGCGACCCCGGCCGGCGAGCGCGGCGTGAAGTTCTCGGGCGGAGAGCGCCAGCGCATCGGCATCGCGCGCGTGATCCTGAAGCACCCGGCCATCCTGATCTTCGACGAGGCGACCTCGGCGCTTGATTCAGTGTCGGAACACGCGATCGCGCAGGAGCTGGAGCGGCTGTCGCACGAGCGCACCACCCTGATCATCGCGCACCGCCTGTCGACCATTGTGCATGCCCATGCGATTGTCGTGATGGACCGCGGACGGATTGTGGAGCAGGGCACGCATACGCAACTGCTGGCGCGTGAGGGGGAATATGCGCGCTTGTGGTGGCTGCAGCAGCGGCCGGGGGCGGACGTGTAATGGTCGCGCACCAAGCCATGCTTAAATGCGTTGCGCAAGCGTGGCCGCAAAAAAATCAGTAACTTGCCTGACCCGCGCCGAAATGAATTTCCGGCTCGGCCAGATCAGGCTGACATCGCGCGTCTCGCTGATGAACTCGCCGAGTACGGTGACGATGTCCGGAGACTGCAATTCGCCAGCCAGCGAGGCCCGGTAAAACATACCGATCCCCACGCCATCCTTCACCGCGGAGAGGATGGTCTCCACGGTATTCGACGACAGGTTGCCGCTCACACGGACGCTGGTTTTCCCGCGCGGGCCATGAAACGTCCAGCGATCCATCCCGTTGAAAACGATGCAGTTATGCTGCGCCAGGTCCTCCGGAATGGCCGGGATCCCATGCTGCTCGAAATAGCGGCGCGAGCCCACGCACACCAGTGAGGTTGTCGTCACGCGCTTGACCACGGCATCGGGATTGGTAAGGGGACTGACCCTGATCCCCAGGTCGATGTTTTCGGCCAGCAGGTCTTGCACACTGTCCGACAGGACAACGTCGAGCTTGAGCTTCGGATAAAGCGCCAGCAACTGCGGAATGACGGGCAGGACGTGAAGCCGGCCGAAGGTCGAGGGTGTCGCAATCCGGACGAGACCGGAGATGTCGAGAGAGCTGTTGGTGATCTCTCCATCCGCCTGCTCCATCTCGTCGAGCAGCGGCTTGGTCCGCTCATAGTATTTCCGCCCGTGATCGGTCAAGGTCACGCTGCGCGTGCTGCGCTTGAACAGCTGTACGCCGAGGCGCTTTTCCAGAGCGCCGACCGACTTGCTGATTACCGACTGCGACTCGCCGATGCGCCGCGCCGCGGCGGAAAACCCGCCTGCTTCCACGACCGCGACAAAGGCGGTCAGTTCGTGAAATCGATCCATTGCTTACCCATTGAACGGTGGTCGTCCTCACTGCTGAGTCCGTTCCAACACAAGTATATTTATTCCATTCTGGAATAGGACTGATGAGCTTGTGAGGAATTATCAACTGAATTCGATTTAATTACCATGGATCTGTTGCTGCCACACATTAATAACTCACTAAAGGATCTGCATCATGAATACTGCTAATTACAATCGTGACCTGGCGTTCGCGCAGTCCGCAAGCCTTGCGGGAAAGAAGATCGTCGTCGTCGGCGGAAAAACCGGGATCGGCCTGGGCGTTGCGCGCGCCGCCCGCGCATCGGGGGCAACAGTGGTCGTTGCCAGCCGCCGTATTACGTCCGTCGAGGAGCGCCCGGACCTCGCCGATTTCGAGCAGATCAGTCTGGACATGCGCAAGGAACCGTCGGTACGCGCGGCATTCGAGGCGATCGGCGCCTTCGATCACCTGGTCGTCACCGCGGCACCCGACATCGGCACCTGGGGCGGTTTCATGGATGCGGACATGCAAGGCGTGCGCAGCTACCTGGAAGGCAAATTCCTGGGAAGCTGGGCCTGCGCCCGTTATGCGGCGCCCCATCTGAAGGCGAACGGTTCCATTACCTTCCTTACCGGTGGCATGGCGGTGCGGCCGAAAATCGGCTATGCGGCTGTGACCTCCTCTTTTGCCGCGGTCGAAGCCTTGTCTGGTTCGCTGGCACTGGAGCTGGCACCGACCCGCGTCAATACCATCCGTCCTGGCTTTGTCGACACCGACATGTGGAGTTTCCTGCCCGCCGAAGCACGCGACGGCCTGAAAAAGAAAGTGGAAGAAACCTTCCCGTCGAGGCGCGCCGGCAAGGCGGAAGACATTGCCCACGGGGCGCTGTTTTTAATGACCAATCCCTACGTGACGGGCACCGTCATCGAAGTTGCCGGCGGCGAAAACCTGGTGGCCAGCGTTTCCTGACTTTCCTTCGGACTTTTTGCATTGAGATAAGGAGATCAACATGAATGACCAAAATCGTTTGCAGAATCCCGGCGCCGATGCATCCCTCCCGGCCCGCCGCAACTTTCTGGCCCAGGCAAGCGGCGCCGTCGCCGGTGCACTGGCAACAGCAGCATTGTCGAGCAACGCGTCGGCCCATGCGGCGGGCTCCGGCCTGTCCAATGCATCGGACACGGGACCGCTTGCCTCGGCGGGGTGGGGCAAGGGCTTCTGGCCGAATGGCGCGCGCCTGGCGGTCAGTGTGTCGATGATGTTCGAAGGCGGCGGCCAGCCGATCTCGGGCGCCGGTGGATTCATCCCCGAACCGATCGCCAGGGGCGTACCGGACTTGCCCACCAACGCTTATTTCGCTTACGGCCATTACGAAGGCATTCCGCGCGCGCTCGATCTGTTCGACAAACACAATATCAAGGTGTCGTCGTTCATGATTGGCGAGGCAATCAAGAATGCACCGGACCTGGCCCGGGAAGTCGTCCGGCGCGGCCACGAAGCGGCAGCCCATGGCCCGACCTGGAGCAATTCCTACAATCTGTCGCGCAGCGAGGAAAAGCGCTTCATCGCGGAATCCGCGGAAACCATCCATCGCATTACTGGCCAGCAGCCGGTCGGCTGGAACGCTTATTTCCTGCGCAATTCGGTGCACATCCTCGAAACGCTGCAGGAACTCGGCTTCCTCTATCACATCGATGAGCCGAGCCGCGAGGAACCGTTCATTATCCCCGTCAAAGGAAAGGATTTCGTGACGGTGCCCTATACCTTCCACCTGAACGATATCTCGGCCTATCCATTCGAGGGGTATAACCCGATGGCTTATGAGCAGGCGCTGAAGGACGAATTCGACCAGTTGTACGAGGAAGGCGCGACGCGCCGCCGGATGATGCTGGTGGGTTTCCATGATCGTATCAATGGCCACGCGAATCGCATTCGCGTGCTGGACCGGTTCTTCACTTACGCCAGGTCCAAACCCGATGTCTGGTTCGCGCGCAAGGATGAAATCGCCCGCTGGGTGCTGGCCTACCGCGCCGATACCCCGGTTCTGCATCGCGGGCCTGCGGCTATTTCGGGATTGCCGGGACCCGGCTAAACTTTCATGTTCGATATCGACAAGCCAGCATGTCAGACTAGGACTACAGTCCGGCGGTACTCAGGCGTACACAAGGCAGCGCGAGGGAATGGTAATATTTCCAGATGGCAATATATAGTGATGCAGCTATATTGTTGCATGCCTTTGGAAAATACTCATGATCAGTTTCGATGACATCTGCCAGTGGCGGTCGCGCATTTTTACCTCCCTGATGTCTAGTGTGCGCGGAGTGGCGCTGGTCGCCGCGGTGCCGAGCGCCGCGCTGGCTATTTATCACGGACGTCCGGAGGTCGCCTTGATGGACGTCCTTGCCCTGGCCTGGATCCTCGCGATCTGGCGCATGGACCATTTGTCCTACCAGGTGCGCGTCTGGAATTTCCTGGCGATGGTGTTCGTCGTGGCCGCCGGTTCCATGATCGCGGTCGGGGCGCTTGGCCTGTGCTATCTGCTGGCGCTGCCGGTACTGACCGTCATCCTGCTCGGCATGCGGCCGGCGTTCGCCATGCTGGCGCTCGGCGCCGCGTGCATGATGTTGCTTGGCCTGACGGGACACAGCGACTTGACCGTCGCGGATTTCGCGGCGGATTCGCTGCCCGGCGTCGGCATCTTCACGCTCAATTTCGCTTGCGCCGGCGCTTTCATCACCCTGACCTGCGGCAAGCTCTTGACAGGCCTGTCGCGCTCGCTGAACGACGTGCGCGGTTTTGCCGCGTCGATGGAAGAAGGGCAGGCCGAATTACGCGCGCTGAATGGCGAACTGCGCCTCACCTCGGCCGCGTTGGCCTGCCTGAACGACATGGTGCTGATCGTGAAGGTCGCCCAAGGCGCCACGCAGCCGATCATCTTCGCGAACACCGCCTTCGAGCGTCACAGCGGCTACAGCTCGGCGGAAATCGTCGGCCGCAGCATGCGCATGCTGCACGGTCCGGACACCGACCCGGCCGCGGTCGACAGGCTGATGGATGCCATGGCGCGCTGCGAACCCGTCACGACACAACTGGTGAATTACACCAAGGCCGGCCAGCCGTGCTGGGTGGAGGTCGAAATGGTGCCTTTCGCCAGCGAAGGCGGACCGATCACGCACTGGGTGGTGGTGGGACGCGACATCACGGAACAGCGCCAGTCGGCCGAGGCGATCCGCCAGCTGGCCTTCTTCGACGTGCTGACCGGCTTGCCGAACCGGCGCCTGCTGATGGAGCGCCTGAACGCGCTGGTCACCAAGGCGCACGCGGGCAAGGGCTATGGCGCCATCCTGTACATCGACCTCGACAACTTCAAGAGCGTCAACGATGCGCGCGGCCATGCCACCGGCGACGCGCTGCTCAAGCACGTGGCGGCCTGGCTGACCGGGGTCGCGCGCAAGTGCGACACGGTGGCACGCCTCGGCGGCGACGAGTTCGTCGTGCTCCTCGAAGACCTGGGGCCCGACCCGGCCACTGCCACCGCAGCCGCGCTGGCGCTGGCCGAGCAGGTAAGCGTTGCCCTGACGCGCGCGGTCGAGATCGACGGCCAGACCTACCAGTCCTCGGGCAGCATCGGCGTTGCCTTGCCGGTGCGCCCGGCGCAGACCGTGCAGGACGTGCTGCGCGAAGCCGACACCGCGATGTATCACGCCAAGTCGGCCGGCCGCAACGGTGTGGCGCTGTTCGAAGCGGCGATGCTCACCGACGCCGAAAACACGCTGAAGCTGGAACACGACCTGGCCAACGCAGTGGACAAGGACCAGCTGGCATTGCATCTGCAGCTGCAGGTCGACCGCGAAGGCGCGCCGATCGGCGCCGAGGTGCTGCTGCGCTGGCGCCGCGACGACGGCGCGCTGGTGCCGCCCGACGTCTTCATCCCGGTGGCCGAGGCCAGTGGCCTGATCGTGCCGATCGGGAACTGGGTGCTGCGCCAAGCGCTGAAGGCATGGCGCTCGCTGGAGCGAGCCGGCTATCCGCTGCCCTTGTCGATCAACGTCAGCCCGCGCCAGTTCCGCGAGCCGGACTTCGTCGGCAGCGTGCGCGCGGCGCTGGCGGAGACGGGGGTGCCGCCGGACCAGCTGATCCTGGAGATCACTGAAGGCTTGCTCGTCGACGACCTCGACCAGACCGCGGCGCGCATGCGCGACCTGGCCGAGCTCGGCATTCGTTTCTCGATCGATGACTTCGGCACCGGGTATTCGAACCTGGCGTATTTGCGCAAGATGCCGCTGTACGAACTCAAGATCGACAGAAGCTTCCTGCGCGACACACCGCACGACGTCAACGGCACCGCCATCGTGCAATCGATTCTGGCGATGGCCAGCCACCTCGGCCTGCGCGTGATGGCCGAAGGCGTCGAGACCGCGGACCAGGCGCAGTTCCTGGAGCAGAACGGGGCGCCGTGCATGCAGGGCTATCTGTTCTGCCGGCCGATGCCGCTGGACGACCTGATCGGCCACCTGGTCGAGGAGCAGGCGCTGGAGCTGGTGGCCTGATCCTGCTTGCACCGGCGGCAGCCATCGCCGGGCGTCCGCTCCTTAGAAGAATAACTCAGTGCACACGCTTGAAACGCACATCAAAAGGACCGGCGACGATGCCTCCCGTATCACCGGGCAATGCATCGAAACTCAGCTCCAGCTTTTGTGACAGTACGAAAAAGCGCGTGTCCGAAGCGCGGTACAAGCGTTCGCCTTGTCCGGCTTTTATCCAGAACATTGGTCGGCCGTCTTGCAGGGTAATGTCGAAGTCGCCCAATCCGGCGATCGCATATTTACCGATCATTTGTTGCGCCATGTCGGGATCGATTGGCAGTGCCGTGCGCATGACGGTCTGATAGCTAGGCCAGCCATACTCGGCCGCGATAGCGCGCATGGTGGCGCGGGCCACCTCGTCGCCGGCGTCGCCGTTGGTCATGACGACGGCGCCGCGGCCACCATCGACGTAGCCAAATAAATAATTCTGATAGCCACGGTTGCTGCCCCCATGGGCGAACGAAGCGGCAGCGCCACGACCGGCGATTTCAAAGCCGAGGGCATAATCATTACGGACTGGCGTAAGCATCGTGCGCGCATTCGCCTGGTCGAGTACCTTGCTGCGACCGGCTGCGGATGCCTGCACGCCGATCATGAAACGGGCCAGATCGCTCGGCGTGGTCCACATGCCGGCCGCGGCAAGCTCTGGATATGTCGACGGGCCGCCAGCATACGGTTTGCCCGAGCTGTCATGCGGTAAGGCTGCCTGCTCGAGGATGGCGGCGTCGGCCGGTTGTTTAAAACTGCTCGATGTCATTCCAAAGGGGCGCAACACCCGCGTTTGCATCACGGTATCGAAATCCTGGCCCGACACATCCGTGATTAGCTGCTGCAAGACTGTGTAGCCACCGCCGGAATACTGCCATCCCTTGCCCGGCGGCGACACTATGCGTATGGGCGCCGTAATAGCGGGACCAGTGCCGTCCAGAACTTGCAGCACCGTTGGTACGGCTTGCCCAGGCGCGTATCCAGGAAAGCCGCTGACGTTCAGGCCGCCTGTGTGCGACAACAATTGCAAAACACTTGGCGGCGTTCCTCCAGGTCCCTTAGGCAATTGCCAGCTGTGCAGTTGGGTATTGATACCGGCTTGCAGCTCGAGTTTGGCGGATTGAACGAGCGTCATGGCGCCAAACGCGGTAACGGGTTTACTGATCGACGCTGCTTGGAATAAGGTTGCTGGCGTCACAGGCGCACCGCTCGGTCCAAGCACGCCATAGCCCTTCGCCCACGCCAATCGGCCACCATCGACCACTGCAATGCTGAGACCGGGCACATGCAAACGGCGCATCTCATTCTCGATCGTGCTCAGGGGCACTGGCAGGCCGACCAGCGCTTGGGCGGGCCGCAGGCCCTGCTCGATGTTGGCGATATGGCGAGCATCGTCAGGAGCTGCAGCTGCAAGCTGAAAACTTAGCGCAGCCAGTACGGGCAGAGGGGTAAGACGGCGTAGGCGTGTCATCGGAAGCCTCGATGTTGGCGATCGCCCGAGTATAACGGACGCTCATCGACAAGCTGCAATCGACCCGGAGCAGACCTGGCAGTGCTGTTCCGCAAAATCTTCCTGGGCGGCCAACAACGCGACAGAACTACGCAAGGGAGGGCACACTGTCCTGAAGTACTTGCCCGGCATTTGCTGGCGATTTGATCTTGGCGGCTGCGCAAGGGCGAATGAATTCAAAACGCAGTCAAGGCATGCCCATGCCGAAGCGCGAACTGATTGCCGCCCAGAAGGGCGGGCGTACAGCGCATTGACTTCAAGGACGCGGCTCCTCGGTTGCCCAGGCCGAGCAGTCGCTATGAACATCGGCAGGAAATATTTCTTTTAAGTGAATCTATATGATTAATCAAACCGCGCTGAAAGCTGTTTTTTTCGACATTGACGGCACTCTCATCGACAGCAATGATGCGCATACGCGCGCGTGGGTTGAAACCCTACAACGGCATGGCCGTTCTGTCAGTTACGACGAGGTGAGGAGTTTGATCGGCAAGGGATCCGACAAGGTTTTCGCCGAGTTACTTGGCGTCGCATCGGACTCGGCTCTCGCGAAACAGATCACGAAAGACCGCACGCAGTTATTGCTGAGCAGCTTCATCCCGAACCTGGCACCTACGCCCGGCGCCAGATTGTTGGTGCAACACATGAGGTCCGAAGGACTACGCCTGGTCATTGCTTCATCCAGTGGAGAAGAGCTACCGGCCTTACTCGCCCAGGCCGACCTGGGGGACTTGCTCGACACGGCGGTCTCGTCCGATGAGGCAAAGGAGTCCAAACCCGACGGTGACATCATCGAAGTTGCCTTGAGGAAGGCTGGTGTGCAGCCTGAAGAGGCCGTGATGGTTGGCGACACGCCCTACGACATTGCGGCGGCCAAGGCAGCCGGGGTCAAGTGCATTGCATTGCGCTGCGGCGGTTATTGGGACGATGCAGCCTTGTCCGGGGCGGCGGCCATCTTTGATAATCCGGCAACATTATTGCGTGACTGGGCCGAGTCGCCACTGATCGGCTGAAGTCCATGGCGACTTTCGAGATTCTTCTTGGCTTGGTGGCCTTCTGCGTCCTGCTTGCGGCGATGGCGCAGCGTCTGGATTTGCCGATGGCAATTCCCCTCGTATTGGGCGGCATGGGTCTCGCCCTGATACCAGATTTACCCGCGATCAAGCTGGATCCGGAGCTTGCACTGGCACTATTTCTTCCGCCGCTACTGCAGGTCAGTGCCTACCGAACAGATTGGCCTGCGTTTCGTTCGAACCTTCGGCCTATCCTCTTGCTGGCTATCGGTGCCGTCCTTTTTACCGCAGCCGCGGTGGCCGTTGTGGCACATTTGCTGGTACCCGGACTTCCCTGGTGGGCTGCGGCAGCGCTTGGTGCCATCGTGGCGCCGCCCGACGCCGTTGCCGCCAGCTCGGTACTGAAGAAATTCAAGCTTCCCAAGCGGATCGTCACCGTCCTGGAGGGCGAAAGCCTCATCAACGATGCCTCCTCACTGGTCCTCTACCGTTTCGCTGTCGCCGCGGTAGCAGTGAACTCGGTGAGCTATTCGAGCGGCGTGCTCCAGTTCTTTGGCATGGGGATCGGCGGAATCGTCATGGGCTGGTTGTGCGGTCGTCTGGCGATGTGGGTGTTCAGCAAGATCGATGACACGATGCTCGACATCACGATCAGCATCCTGGCAGGCTTTGCAGCCTACCTGAGCGCTGAAGCCTTGCACGCATCCGGCGTCCTGGGAGCCGTGGTTTGCGGTCTCGTGCTCGGCCGAAAACAGCACGCGGAGTTTACAGCCCGTACTAGATTGGAACTCCATGCAGTCTGGAACTTCATCGAGTTCTTGCTCGCCAGCCTGGTCTTCATGCTCATCGGACTGCAGATGCGGGGCATCATCGAAAGGCTTGTGAGGGAGAGCGCCACTGCTCTTGCCTCGCTCGGATTGCTTGCCCTTGCCGTGTCCGCGACGCTGATCATCAGCCGCTTTGTCTGGGTGTTCTTGACAGGCTGGCTGCCAGGCGCGGTTTCTGCCAGCAAGACAGCGCAGCCGACGCCGCCGCTTTGGACACACCATGCAGTGGTGTCCTGGGCGGGGATGCGAGGGGTAGTCAGCCTGGCCGCGGCGCTTGCACTGCCGTCCAACTTTCCCGCGCGAGACGTGATCGTCTTCCTGGCGTTTTGTTCGATCTTTGCGACTCTTATCGTTCAGGGCACGACGCTTGGCTGGTTGGTACGAAAACTCGACGTGATCGAGCCAGAGCAGGTGGCAGCCGAACCAGCGGAAGCACAGGCCAGGGCCGAGATTGCTGACGCTGCACTTGACGCAGTCAAGGAAGGCCTTGAACCAGCCGCCAGCAAGGAGCATTCAGCGGCAGCGTCTGCGCTGGTTGACGAGTACGCAGCCAGGGCGGAGCGAGCGGCTGACGAAAAGAAAGCGGAATCGCCCGAGAACGCCGAACAGTTCGACGCGCAAAGACGCTTGCGGCTGGTGGCAATCGAGGCCGCTCGAGAGAAGCTGTCAGAGCACACCGATCAAGTCGATATGGATACGCACCGCTCACTTGCAGAAGAACTGGACCTCGAGGAGCAGCAAATCAGGAACGCAATGACGAACTCAGCCAACTTATAAGTGTCGGCTCGCACGGGCGTCTCTTTGTCGATCGCCCCTGTGCCGGTGCGGATGAAGATGTCGGCCTGCCAAATAAAAAAAGGTGGCCGCGCATGCCGCGCGGCCACCTTTTCCTTACCTGCAGCCTGACGCTTTACACGCCGACCATCGACACCGCCTTGGTGTTCAGGTAGGACTCCAGCGCTTCCGGACCGCCTTCCGAGCCGTAGCCCGAATCCTTGATGCCGCCGAAGGGCAGTTCGGCGCTCGGCGTGGCCGGCTGGTTAATCCACAGCATGCCGACTTCGACGCGGTTCATCAGCAGCTGGGCGTTCTTGATCGAACGGGTGAAGGCATAACCGGCCAGGCCGTAGGGCAGGCGGTTGGCTTCCGCGATCGCGTCTTCCAGGCTGTCGAAGCCGCGGATGCCTGCCACCGGACCGAAGGGCTCGTCGTTGAAGATGCTGGCGTTCAGCGGCGCATCGGCGATGACGGTCGGCGCGAAGAAGTTGCCCGCTTCGCCGACGCGTTCGCCGCCGGTGGCGATGGTCGCCCCCTTGGCGCGCGCATCGTCGACCACCGCGCGCATCGCCGTGATGCGGCGGGCATTGGCCAGCGGACCGAGCGTCGTGCCGTCCGCCAGGCCATCGCCCAGTTTCAGGCCTTCGGCATGCTGCACCAGGGCGCGCGTAAATTCGGCCTTGATCGCGTTGTGGACCAGGAAGCGGGTCGGCGAGATGCAGACCTGGCCGGCGTTGCGGAACTTGGCGGCGCCGGCCGCTTTCACGGCCAGTTCGACGTCGGCATCCTCGGCGATGATCACCGGCGCGTGGCCGCCCAGTTCCATCGTCGCGCGTTTCATGTGGGCACCGGCCAGCGCTGCCAGCTGCTTGCCGACCGGGGTCGAGCCGGTGAAGGTAAGCTTGCGGATGACCGGGTGGGGAATAAGATAGCCCGAGATTTCGGCCGGGTCGCCGAATACCAGGCCAAGCACGCCGGCCGGCAGGCCGGCGTCGACGAAGCACTGGAACAGGGCCGCCGGCGAGGCCGGGGTTTCTTCCGGTGCCTTGCAGAGGAAGGAGCAGCCGGTGGCCAGGGCGGCGGCCAGCTTGCGGACGATCTGGTTGATCGGGAAGTTCCATGGCGTGAAGGCGGCGACCGGGCCGACCGGTTCCTTCAGCACCAGCTGCTGGGCCGCCGGATTGCGCGACGGTACGATGCGGCCGTAGACGCGCATGCCCTCGGCGGCGAACCAGTCGATGATCTCGGCGCCGGCCAAGGTTTCGCCCTTGGCTTCGGCAAGCGGCTTGCCCTGTTCCTGGGTCAGGAGGCGGGCGATGTCGCCGGCGCGCTCGCGCAGCAGGTTGGCGGCGCGGCGCATGATGGCGGCGCGTTCCGCGGCCGGCACCGCGCGCCAGGTCTCGAAACCTTTCTGGGCGGCGGCCAGGGCGCGGTCGAGGTCGGCGATGCTGGCGTGGGCCACCGTGCCGATGGCCTGGCCGGTGGCCGGGTTCAGCACCGGGATCGTCTTGCCGCCGCTGGCGTCGCTCCATTCGTTGGCGATCAGCAGGCGGGTGTCGGGATAGCTGGTAGTCGTCATCATTATTGCCCTGTCGAGGGTTCCGGTATTGGATGAGGCATCTATGATCGCACCGCTGTAAACTGTTTGCTTAACATCGCGACAGAAAAAAAACGCCGGGCGAACCCGGCGTCATACGGCGGAACGAGGAATCTTGAATCAGGCTGCTTCGCGCACCGGACGCAGGTCCTGGCCCTGGGCCTGGTCCATGGAACCCGGGTTCTTCAGTTCGGCGGTCAGGCGTTCCTTGTCCAGCTCGCCTTCCCACTTCGACACGACGATGGTCGCGACGCCGTTGCCGATGATGTTGGTCAGGGCGCGGCATTCGCTCATGAACTTGTCGATGCCCAGGATCAGGGTCATGCCGGCCACAGGAATGGTCGGCACCACGGCAAGGGTCGCGGCCAGGGTGATGAAGCCGGCGCCGGTGATGCCCGACGCACCCTTTGAGGTCAGCATGGCCACCAGCAGGATAGTCAGTTCCTGGGTCAGGGTCAGTTCGGTGTTGGTTGCCTGGGCAATGAACAGGGCCGCCATCGTCATGTAGATATTGGTGCCGTCCAGGTTGAACGAGTAACCGGTCGGGACCACCAGGCCCACCACCGATTTCGGGCAGCCCAGCTTTTCCAGCTTGCGCATGATGGCCGGCAGGGCGCTTTCCGACGAGCTGGTGCCCAGCACGATCAGCAGTTCTTCCTTGATGTAGGCCAGGAAGCGGAAGATCGAGAAACCAGTGAACCTGGCGATGGTGCCGAGGACCAGGATGACGAACAGGGCGCAGGTCAGGTAGAAGGAACCGACCAGCGAGGCCAGCGGGATCAGCGATTTGATGCCGTATTTGCCGATGGTGAAGGCCATGGCGCCGAAGGCACCGATCGGGGCCGCCTTCATGATGATGTTCACCACGCCGAAGATCACGTGCGACAGTTCTTCGATGCCGCGCGCGACCGGACGGCCACGCTCGCCCATCAGCGACAGCGCGAAGCCGAACAGGATCGCAATCAGGAGCACCTGCAGGATTTCGCCCTTGGCGAAGGCATCCACGAAGGTATTCGGGATGATGTTCAGCAGGAAGTCGGTGGTGGTCAGCGACTTGGTTTTATCCGTGTACTGGGCGATCGAGTGGGTGTCGATGGTGGCCGCATTCACGTTGAAGCCGGCGCCCGGCTTGATGCCGTTGGCGACCAGCAGGCCGATGGCCAGCGCGAAGGTCGACACGATCTCGAAGTAGAGCAGGGCCTTGCCGCCGACGCGGCCGATTTTCTTCATGTCCTGCATGCCGGCGATACCGGCGACCACGGTCAGGAAAATGACCGGGGCGATGATCATCTTGATCAGTTTGACGAAGCCGTCACCCAGGGGTTTCATCGCGGTGGCGATGCCCGGATCGAAGATGCCGAGCAGCACACCGACGATGATCGCGAACAAGACCTGGATATATAGTACTTTATAGAAAGGTTTTTTCATGATTTGGCTTCATGCGCAAACGATAGTGCCGTCATCATCACGTAAAATATCTCTGTAATCTATTGTGGAAACCCGCAATGAACCTGGTGATGACGGTTGTGCAGGGTGTGAATAATAAGGCGACGGATCATGCGTTACGGGTGTTTATACACCGTCCCGCCCTTCATCACGAAGCCCACCTTGCGTAGCGCCGCGATATCCGCCGTCGGATCCCCGTCCACCGCCACCACGTCCGCCAGCGCGCCATCCTTGAGCGCCCCCAGTTCCGGCTTGCCCAGGATCCCGGCCGCGACCACCGTGGCGGCGCGCAGCGCTTCCGTCGGACTCATTCCCAGTTTGACCATCCACTCCAGCTCGCGTTCATTGGTCCCGTGGGTGAACACCCCGACGTCGCTGCCGTTGCCGATGATGACGCCGAGCTTGCGCGCCAGCCGGAAGGCGCGCGCCGCCTGTTGCATGGCCGGGGTCGGCGCGCCGCCGCGTACGTGCTTCTGGAAGTACTCGCCGATGGCTTCCGGCGCGGTGAGCGTCGGCACGTAGGCGGTGCGGCGCTCGACCATCAGCCTGAAGGTCGCTTCGCTGGCGCCGTAGCCGTGTTCGATGCTGTCGACGCCGGCCAGTACGGCCATGCGGATGGCGTCGTCGCTGCTGGCGTGGGCCGCTACCTTGCGGCCGCTGACGTGGGCGGTGGCGACGATCGCCTTCATCTCCTCGATGGTGAAGGTGGGGCGCGTGCTGCCGTCGATGCCGGTGCGGTAGTCGGCATAGAACTTGATCCAGTCGGCGCCGTGCGAGGCCTGTTCGCGTACCGCCCTGGTCACCTCGTCGACGCCGGTGGCTTGCTGGGCGCCGTAAGGGATTTCCATGTCCGGGCGGTAGGTGCGCTCGGCCGGACCGTAACTGGCGGTGGCGACGATGGCGCGGGTGGCCACCAGCAGGCGCGGACCCGGGACCTGTCCCTCGTCGATCGCGCGTTTGATGCCGACGTCGTCGTAGCCGGCGCCTTCGGTGCCGAGGTCGCGCAAGGTGGTGAAGCCGGCCTGCAGGGTGTCCGCCGCATGGCGCACGGCCAGGGCAATACGGTAGGCGGGCGCTTCCTTGATCACCTGGTCGTCCCAGGTGGTTTCGTTATACGGATGCAGCAGCACGTGCGAGTGCAGTTCGATCAGGCCGGGGATCAGGGTCTTGCCGGGCAGGCTGATGCGTTCGGCGTCGGCCGGCACCGCCAGCGTGTCTGCCGGCCCAACGCCCTGGATACGGCCCCCGGCCACCAGCACGCTCCAGCCGGTGTGCGGCGCGCCTTCGCCGGTCCAGACCTTGTCGGCGCTGAGCAGGACCGGGCGCGGGCTGGATGCCTGTTGCGCCTGGGCCGTGGCCGCAAGCAGGGTGAAGGTGGCGAGAACAAGTTGTCGGGCCCAGGTGCGCATGTGTTCCTCTTGTTTTATTGGAATTGAGAAGACGACATCATAACGGACTGTGCAGCCGAACTGTCGCGTTGCTTGTTACTCCAGCTCGGCCTTGCAAGCAAGTTAAAAATTAATGTTTGGATATGTTTGTCGCTATTTACTACATCCGCTCAAATTTCTTGTGTTAATACAAATCAAGCAATAGTATTGACACGCGTCATTGTTTTATTTTCATCATAAGAAAGAGAAGCACACCGGAAACAGTACCGTCACGTCCAGAGAGAGGGCATCGCATGAAAATCAAGTGTTCGACCCCCAGCATGAGAACCATCGCAATTTGTGTTGCCCTGGCCTTCGCGGCCGGCGCACCGTTCGCACAAGCCCAGACCCAGGCCGCCGGCAAGGCAGTGCTCGGCCAGCGCGCCGCGCCGCTGTGGCAAAGCCTGACGGTGGGACCGGCAGCGGCCACGGCCAATGCCCGCGTTGCGGTAGCCAAGGCGCCCGCACTCCAATTGACCCGTTTTCATGCAGCCTCGCTCGATTTGCCCGGCATGCAATCGCTGACGGCGGCCGCGCCGCGCGAGCGTTCGCGTGCGGTCGCCAGCGCGCTGACGATTTCGCTGCCGCACCCGGACGGCAGTTTCCAGCGCTTCGTGCTGGAAGAGTCGCCGATCATGGAGGACGGCCTGGCGGCCAGGCACCCGGAGATCAAGACCTACCGGGGTAAAGGCCTGGATGACCCGAACGCCACGCTGCGCATGGACATCACGCCGCTCGGCTTGCACGCCTCGGTGCGTTCGCCGAATGGCGGCTGGTACGTCGACCCTTACTACAAGAACGATACCAGCGTGTACGCGGCCTATGGCCGTGCCGACCTGGTCAACCCGCGCGCCGCGCTGGTCGAAGGCAGGCTCGACGAGTCGCAGCTGAGCCTGTCGCACAGCCTGTACAAGCAAGGTGACAGCGTGGAAGTCAGCGGCACCGGTTTCGCGCCCGGCGCCAGCGTCGAGCTGGCCGTACGCGCCGAAGGCGAGGACGTGCCGCTGCAGACCCTCAGCGCCACCGCCGACAAGAGCGGCAATATCAGCGTGACGCTGCCGGCCAGCACCCGCGCGGGCGCCTATTCGGTCACCGCGGCCAATGGCGCCGGTGCCACCGCCGCCTTCCTGGTGGTCGATACCGACGTCAGCGCGCTTGCCGTCGGCAACCAGCTGCGCACCTATCGCCTGGCGCTGGTGACCGACCCCTCGTATGCAAACTATTTTGGCGCCAGCAATGTCACCGCCGCCAAGGTTACGCTGATGAACCGCGTCACCCAGATCTATGAAGAGGAAACCTCGATCCGCCTGCTGCTGATCGACGCCACCGACAAGCTGAACCTGAATACCGCTGCCGACATGACCGGTGCCAATGGCCCATGCGGCGCCGCGGCCTGCTACACCGCGGCCCAGGCATCGACCTGCGGGAGCGGCACCCTGACCCGCAACCGTGCGGTGACCGGCTTGCTGGCCGGCGCAAGCAATTTCGACATCGGCCACATCGGCCTAGGCCTGAACGGCGGTGGCATCGCCAGCCTGGGCGTGGTGGGCCTGGCCGGCAAGGCGCAGGGTTGCACCGGCATCCCGACCCCGGTGGGCGACTTCTATGCGGTCGACTATGTGGCCCACGAAATGGGGCACCAGTTCGCCGGCAACCACACCTTCAATGGCACTCAGTCCAACTGCAGCACCAGCAACCGCAATGCGGGCACGTCGGTGGAGCCGGGCAGCGGTTCGTCCATCATGGCCTACGCTGGCATCTGCGGCACCGACAACCTGCAGTCGCACAGCGATCCGTACTGGTCGCAGCGCAGTTTCGACGAGATCACCGCCCACACCTCGGCTGCCGAGCAGGTGCTGAGCGAAACCCAGATGGGCGTGCTCACCAATTTCAGCAGCGACGGGCAGCAATTCCAGCTGTCCTACAACGGCAACGTGTCGGCGCCAATCGTGCGTGGCAGCAGCGGAACATTCAATACCGCAGGCATCAAGGCTGCGGTCGATGCCATCACCGGCGGTAATTCGACCGTCTCCGCCGTGAGCGACGCCGGCTTCACCGTCGTCTTCGGCGGCTCGCTGGCCAATGTCAACGTGCCCAGCCTGCAGATCATCAACGTCTCGGGTGGGGCTACCGGTTACGTCGGCGAGATCGTCGCCGGCGGTGTGACCACGCGCCGCGGCAGCGTGTCGGCCACGACCAACATGGCGCCCGAGGTGACGGTGCCGGCCGGCTACACCATCCCTGTGCGCACCCCGTTCGCCCTGACCGGCAGCGCCACCGATGCCAACGGCGACCCGCTCACCTACATGTGGGAGCAGAATGACCGCGGTGCAACCGGCACCGCGGCCGGTACCGGCCTGATCAGCAATACCAAGACCAACGGTCCGCTGTTCCGCCAGTTTGGCACCCGCGCCGTCGTCAGCAGCACCGACACGCTGCAGTACGATTCGCCGGGCGAGAACCACGTCGACGCCAACCCGACACGTGTGTTCCCGGACATGGTCCAGATCCTGGCCAACAACACCAACGCCGAAAGCGGCGCCTGCCCGGTGGCCTCGGCCACCCCGACCGCGGCCCAGATCGAGTGCTTCTCGGAGTACCTGCCGACCGCCGCCTACGTCGGCACGGCCGGCGTCAACGCGGCGCCAGCCTCGCTGCACTTCAAGCTGACGGCACGCGACGGCCGCGGCGGCGTCAACAGCGCCACCACGACCCTGACGCTGGCCCAGGCGGCCGGTCCCTTCCTGGTGTCCTCGTTCAACGACGCGGGCGTGACCGTGGATGGCGGCAGCAGCCAGACCGTGACCTGGAGCGTGGCCAACACCAATGTCGCACCGGTGTCGGTCGAGAACGTCAGAATCTCGCTGTCGACGGACGGTGGCCTGACTTTCCCGACCGTGCTGGCCGAGAGCGTGCCCAACAATGGCAGCGCCAGCGTCAGGCTGCCGGCAGTCGTGACCAGCACCGCGCGGATCAAGGTGGAAGCGATCGGCAACGTGTTCTTCGACGTCTCGAACGCCAACTTTGCGATCCAGCAGGCAGTCGTGGTGCCGGTGGCGGGCGACGTGGATGGCGATGGCGCGGTCGGCTGCGCCGACTACAGCATCGTCAAGGCATCGGTCGGCCGGCGTCCGGGCCAGGCAGGCTATGACGCGCGGGCCGACGTCAACAAGGACGGCACGGTCGACGCGCGCGACCTGCTGTTCGTGAACCAGCACCTGCCGCAAGGCGTGTCCTGCAAATAAATGATGCAGCCGCCGGCCTGAGCAGTATCCGGTTGGCGGCAGAACCAGTCTGCCGTAGAGGCATTAGGAGAAAAAAATGATGGGATGGAAAAAAACGCTGGGCGCCGCACTGCTGAGCATGGCCTGTGTGCAAGCCTGGGCAACCACGCTGGCAGTGAGCTCGACGCCGGCCGCCACCACGCCGGGCTCGACGATCAGCGTCGCGGTCACCGTATCGGATGTGGCCGACCTGGCCGGCTACCAGTTCTCGCTGAACTACGACGAGAGCCTGCTGCACTTTACGAGTTACGCTGCGGGCGCTTTCCTCAGCAGCGGCGGCGCCATGACCGACGAGTTCTATGCTTTCGAGGAACCGGGCTCGATCTCGTACGTACTCGGCACCATCTTCGGCGACGCGTCGGCGAATGGCAGCGGTGTGCTTGCGTACTTCACTTTCGAAACCCTGGGCGCGGGCGTGTCTGCGCTTACGCTCTCGGATGTGTTGCTACTTAATAGCAGCATCGGCGAGATTGCCACCACCATCAGCGCCGGTTCGGTAGCGGTGGACTTGCCGGTGACGCCGCCGGGTGGCGAGGTGCCGGAACCGGCGAGCTGGATGCTGGTGGGTGCGGGACTGGTGGCTGCCGGGGCCCTGCGCCGCCGGCGTGTGGGTGCTGCTGCCGCGCTGGCTTGATGCATTCGTCGCCGTTCCCGGCCTGCCGGGAACGGCGGTATTCGTTCGCGACAGATTATTCCAGATCCTGCAAAGCCTGCTCCACCCCCATCGCCACATCGTCAAGAAACGCCGCCCCGCGCGCCGACAGCGCGATCCCGGGCACCGCCAGCTCGACCAGGCAAGCCAGGGCCTGGCGGAACCATTCCATGTCGGTGCCCATCAGCGGCAGCGCATGGGCGTCGATCAGGTAGTGCACGGCGCGCGCCAGCAGGGCCGTGTCGCGCCCGCTGCCGGCGACCACGATGGCGAAATCGGCGGCTTCGGATTCGAAGCGGGACGCCAGCGTTTCCAGGATGTCGCGCGACACTTCCGGCTGGCCGGCCGCCAGCACCACGTGGGCCAGCTCTTCGCAGGCTTCGCGCAGGCCAGGAACGTGGATCGGGTCGTGCATCGATTCGGGGCTCGGCTCATTCATGCGGCATCCTTTGCAAACGCGCATGCTAGCACGTACGGCACGTTCACCGAGTTGCTCGCTGAGTCCATCACCGAGTTGCTCACTGAGTCCGTCACTGAGTCCGTCACTGAGCAGATCACTGAGCCGCCCAACCCCCATCCATATTCCACGCCACCCCGCGCACCTGGTCCGCCACCGGCGAGCAGAAGAACACCGCCAGCGCACCCAGTTCTTCCGGCGTGACGAATTCGCCCGAGGGTTGCTTTTCCATCAGCAGGGCCTTCTTGGCCAGCTCGTTGGAGACGCCTTCGCGCGCCGCGCGGTCGTCCACCTGCTTCTGCACCAGCGGCGTCAGCACCCAGCCCGGACAGATCGCGTTGCAGGTGACGCCGGTCTGGGCATTTTCCAGCGCCGTGACCTTGGTCAGGCCGACCAGGCCGTGCTTGGCCGCAACGTAGGCCGACTTGGCGGCGGAGCCGACCAGGCCGTGCACCGAAGCCAGGTTGATGATGCGGCCCCAGTTCTTTTGCTTCATGTAGGGCAGGGCCAGGCGCGAGGTATGGAAGGCCGAGGACAAATTGATGGCGATGATCGCATCCCATTTTTCTGGCGGGAAATCCTCGACATTGGCCACGTGCTGGATGCCGGCATTGTTCACCAGCACGTCGACGCCGCCGAATTTTTCGCTGGCGAAGCGCATCATCGCCTCGATCTCGGCCGGTTTCGACATGTCGGCGTTGTGGTAGGCGGTTTGCACGCCGAATTCCTGGCCGATGTCGGTGTAGAGTTTTTCGATCTGCTGGGCGTCGCCGAAGCCGTTGAAGACGATGTTGGCGCCTTGTCCCGCCAGCGCGCGCGCGATGCCAAGGCCGATGCCCGAGGTGGAGCCGGTCACCAGGGCCGTTTTGCCACTTAATAAGGTGGATTTCATACTTTCCTCGTTCCAGTAATAAGAGTATGCGGAGCCGTGTCGGGTCATCCTGGCCAGACTTGGTAGAATTCTAATCGCTTCGCCGGTTAAAATGTTGGCGGCGCGTTAAGACGTGCAAACCAGGAACGGGATACAGATGAGCGAACCAAGGCTGACATCCGTGCAATGCAGCTCGCCGGCCGGCCTGCACCGCATGGCGTACAAGGAGTGGGGCGATCCCGCCAACCCGCGGGTGCTGGTGTGCGTCCACGGGGTGACGCGCGTGGCCGACGACTTCGACGCGCTGGCGCAGGCGCTGAGCGACCGCTACCGCGTGGTCTGCCCCGACGTGGTCGGGCGCGGCCGTTCGGGGCGCCTGCGCGACCCCTCGTACTACACGGTGCCGCAGTACGTGGCCGACATGGTGACCCTGGTGGCGCGCGTCACGGCGAACAATGCCGATGAGAGCGTGCACTGGTTCGGCACCTCGATGGGCGGGCTGATCGGCATGATCCTTGCATCCCTCGAGGACAGCCCGATCGAGCGGCTGGTACTGAACGATATCGGTCCGGTGCTGGATCCGGTGGCGATGGCGCGCATCGGCGACTACATCGGCCAGGACCTGCGCTTCCCGAGCTTCGACGCCGGCGCCGCTTTCGTGCGCGACGTGTCGAGCGCCTTCGGGCCGCACAGCGACGAGCAGTGGCACAAGCTGGCCAGCGACGTGCTGGTGCAGGACCCGAACGGCGAGTGGACCCGCCACTACGACCCGGGCCTGGCCAAGCCCTTCGCCGCCATCACGCCGGAGCAGGCGCAGAAGGACGAGGCGCAGCTGTGGGCCGCCTACGATGCGATCCGCTGCCCGACGCTGCTGGTGCGCGGCGAACTGTCCGATCTGCTGGCGCGCGCGACGGCCGAGGAGATGACGCGGCGCGGGCCGAGGCCGCAGCTCGTCGAGCTGGCCGGCGTCGGCCACGCGCCGACCTTCGTCCAGCCCGGCCAGATCGCGCTGGCGCGTACATTTTTGACCGGCTGAATTCTTTTTTATTACGTAACACGAGCAAGAGACATCATGGAAATCAAACGACTGCACGTAGGCAAGCGCCTGTCCGAAACCGCGATCCACAACGGCACCATCTACCTGGCCGGCCAGATCGCCGAAGACACCACCCAGGACATCGTCGGCCAGACGCGTGAAGTGCTGGGCCACGTGGAGCGCCTGCTGGGCGAGGTGGGCAGCGACAAGACGCGCATCCTGTCGACCCAGATCTACATTGCCGACATGGCCGATTTCCCCGGCATGAACACGGTCTGGGACGAGTGGGTCGTGCCGGGCCACACCCCGCCGCGCGCCACCGTCGAAGCGAAGCTGGCCGACCCGGCCTGCCTGGTCGAGGTCGTGATCGTCGCGGCCTTGCCCTGAGTTCGCCAGCCCATGGTATCGATTGTCGCCCTCGGCGACGCCACCACCCAGCTGTTGCACGGGCTCGGCCCGGACGACTGCGTGCGCGTCCACGCCGCCCTCGATTTTGCCGCCGCCTGCTACGGCGAGCGCAGTACCGCCTGGGGCCAGAACGCCCTCGAGTTTTCGCTCGGCGTGGGAGGTACGCTCGCGCTGCTGCGCACCGACGCCGAGACGCGCATGGCCGGCCTGCTGTTCGAAGTGGCGGCCACCGGCCCGGGTCACGCCGAGCAGCTGGAAGAGCGCTTCGGCAAGGAAGTCGCCGATATGGTGCGCGGCGTGCACCAGCTGATCCGCCTGCGCGACCTGACCGCGGCCCCGGTGCCCGTCGGGCGCGGCAAGAACGCCCAGCAGCAGGCCATGGCGCAGGTGGAAACCCTGCGCAAGATGCTCTTGGCGATGGCGTCCGACATGCGTGTGGTGCTGGTGCGCCTGGCTTCCTGCGTCACCAGCCTGCGCCATTTCGCCGAGCAGAAGCGCTTCGACGACTTGACCCACAACTACGGCCGCGAAGTGCTGGACCTGTACGCGCCGCTGGCCAACCGCCTCGGGATCTTCCAGCTGAAATGGGAGCTGGAAGACCTGTCCTTCCGCATGATGGAGCCGGACACCTATAAACGCATCGCCAAGATGCTCGAAGAGAAGCGCATGCTGCGCGAAAGCTTCGTGCAATCGTCGATCGGGCGCCTGGAGCGCGAACTGGCGGCGGCCGGCATCAAGGCGGAAGTCAGCGGGCGCCCCAAGCACATCTACAGCATCTATAAAAAGATGCGCGGCAAGGAGCTGGATTTTTCCGGCCTGTACGACGTGCGCGCCTTCCGCGTGATCGTCGCCGACGTCAAGACCTGCTATTCGGTGCTGGGCGTGGTCCACAACATCTGGACGCCGATCCCGAAAGAGTTCGACGACTACATCTCGCGCCCGAAACCGAATGGCTACCAGTCGCTGCACACGGTGGTGAATGCCGAGGACGGACGCCCGCTCGAGGTGCAGATCCGCACCCAGGAGATGCACAACTTCGCCGAGTACGGCGTGGCGGCGCACTGGCGCTACAAGGAAGAAGGCGGCTCCAACTTCAAGAGCCAGGAGTACGACGAGAAGATCGCATGGCTGCGCCAGCTGCTGGCCTGGAAGAGCGAAGTCGCGGACGCGGTCACCGGCGCCGGCGACGAAGCGCTGCAGCGCGAGTGGGTGGAAAAGCTGAAGTCCACCACCCTCGACGACCGCATCTTCGTGCTGACGCCGCAGGCGCGCGTGCTGGAGTTGCCGGTCGGCGCCACGCCGATCGACTTCGCCTACCACCTGCACAGCGAAGTCGGCCACCGCTGCCGCGGCGCCCGGATCGACGGCGTGATGGTGCCCCTGAACACGCCGCTGAAGAATGGCCAGACCTGCGAGATCATCACCGCAAAAGGGCCGGCCGGCAGCGCCGGTCCTTCGCGCGACTGGCTCAGTCCCGGCTACACGGTCAGCAGCCGCACCCGCACCAAGATCCGCGCCTGGTTCCACGCGCAGGAGCTGGAAGAAACCCTGGCCAACGGGCGCGCGCTGGTGGAAAAGTCGCTGCAGCGCGAAGGCAAGACGGCGGTCAACCTGGAAGCGCTGGCGCACAAGCTGGGCTTCGCCAAGGTCGACGACTTGTTCATCAGCGTGGCCAAGGAAAAATTCAGCCTGCGCCACGTGGAAGCCGCCCTGCACGATCCGGCCGAAGCCGCGCCGCAGCCGGCCGATGCTGCCGTGGTCAACAAGAGCCGCGCGTCGAGCGTGGAGCAGGGCGCGAAGTCGGGCGTGCTGGTGGTCGGCACCGAGGGCTTGATGACCATGCTGGCCAAGTGCTGCAAGCCGGCGCCGCCGGACCCGATCGTCGGCTTCGTCACGCGCGGCAAGGGCGTCTCGATCCACCGTGCCAGCTGCAAGAACTTCGCCGAGATGGCATCCAAGACGCCCGAGCGGGTGCTCGATACGGAGTGGGGCAGCACCGGCAAGGAGACGGTCTACCCGATCGACATCTTCATCCTCGCCAGCGACCGCCAGGGCCTGCTGCGCGACATCTCCGAGGTGCTGACGCGCGAGAAGATCAACGTCACGGGCGTCAACACGCAAAGCAGCAAAGGGACGGCGCGCATGGTGTTCACGGCGGAAATCGGCTCGACCGGGCAGCTGCAGAAGGCGCTGGCGGCGATCATGGAAGTGACGGGGGTCCAGGAAGCGCGGCGCCAATGATGTGCTCGGGCTGATGTGATACATATCGGTGCAACACCCTTCCAGATCCGTATCATGTGACCATGTTCATCACGACCCTCCTGTACACCAAGCCGCGCCACTGGGGCTTGCACCTCGCCCGCTGGCTGGCCGGCTGGTGGCACATGCTGCACCTGGGCGCGGTGGCGCTGGTGATGGCGCTGTCGCCCTCGACCTACAACCGCGCCAACCGCCTGGCCACCGCGCGCCACATTTACGCCAGCACCTGGCAGGTGCTCCCCTGGTTCACGATGCTGACGGCGCTGGTCAGCCTGGTCGTCATCCGCATCGTGCTGGTGACGGCCCAGAGCTACGGATTGTCGCGCTATGCGCTGGAGATGGTGGTGCGGGTACTGGTGCTGGAACTGATTCCGCTGTCGGCGGCGATGTTCGCCGCGCTGCGCGCCGGCATGGCCTTCGATGCTGCCGCCATGGGCCTTGCGCGCGAGGGCGTACCGGCGGCGGTGGCGACCGGGGAAACCCTGAAGCGGGTGCGGCGCGACCTGGTGCCGCAGGTGTTCGCGAATGCCTTTTCGGTGCTCAGCCTGGCGATGGTCAGCAGCGTGATCGTGCTGGTGCTGGCCTACCTGAACGTGTACGGCCTGTCGCCCTGGGGCATCCCCGACTACACGCGCACCGTGGGCCGGGTGTTCGACCCGGTGGTCACCGCCGGCTTCGTGCTCAAGACCGTGCTGTTCGGACTGGCCGTGGCCGTGATCCCGAGCGCGGCGCTGCTGGAATTGCTGCGTCATGCGCGAGGCCACCGTTCGAGCGTGCAGCCGGGCGCGCTGCGGCTGCTGTTCGCGCTGCTGCTGATCGAAGCCGGTTCGCTGGCGCTGAAATACATCTAACGAGAGGCGCCGATGGCAGATACCCCAATCACTCCCGCTCCCGTATCCACTGCGCCCGAAGAGCCAAAACACGTCGAGACCAAGGCCCTGATCCTGCTGGTCGCCATCGGCGCCCTGATCGCCGCCTTCGTCCTGTACGTGATGTACGCGCGCGGCGTGTTCGAACAGACCCAGTCCCTGACCCTTGTGGCCGACAATTCGGAGGGCGTCATCCCCGGCATGGACATGACCTTCGCCGGCTTCCCGATCGGGCGCGTGCGCCAGGTCAGCCTGGCGGCCGACGGCAAGGTCAACATCCTGGTCGACATCCCGCGCGACGATGCGAAATGGCTGCGCACGACCAGTGTGTTCACGCTCGAGAGCAGCGTGGTCGGGGAGACCCGGCTGCGCGCCTTCAGCGGCATCCTGAGCGATCCGGCACTGCCGGACAAGGCCCAGCGCCCGGTGCTGCGCGGCGACGCCAGCGCCGAGATCCCGCGCCTGCTGGCGACCGCGCGCACGCTGATGGAAAACCTGGCGACCTTGACGCAATCCGGTTCCTCGATTGACAACACACTCGCCAACGTCGAGACCCTGAGCGGACGCCTGACCGGGAAATACGGCGTGCTAGGGACCGCGCTGGGCGGCGACGCCGAGGCGCAGAAGCTGCTGCAGACGCTGGGGCGCGTGGACACGCTGCTGGCCAAGACGGACAGCCGCGTCTTCGGCAAGAACGGCGTGATGGACGATACCCAGGCCGCGATGCGGGAGCTGAACGGCGTGCTGGCCGATGCGCGCGGCACCCTGCAGAAAATCGACGCCGTGCTGGTCGAAGCGCAGGCGGTCGGCGCCAACGCGCGCGGCGCCACCCAGGACCTGGGCCGGCTGCGCGGCGAAGTCGATGCCAGCCTGCGCAAGGTGAACCGGCTGGTCGACGAGATCAACCGCAAGTGGCCATTCAAGTCCGACACGGAGATCAAGCTGCCATGAAGCCTGTGTATCTGATGATGATGGCAGCGCTGGCCGGTTGCGCGAGCAAACCGCAGCCGCCCAGCTGGCAGCCGAACGCGCGCGGCGCGCTGGATGCTTATACCGATGCCTGGCTGGCAGGCGACACACCGGCCGCCGACGCCGAATTCGCGCGCGCCCGCCGCGAGACCGCCAGCACCGGCCGCTTCGACCGCGTCGCCCAGGCCGAACTGGTGCGCTGCGCGGTGCAGGTGGCGGCGCTGGAGACCGACTGCCCCGGCTTCGCGGCGATCGCGCCGGATGCCACGCCGGCGCAGCGCGCCTATGCGGCCTACCTGGATGGCCGTTGGCAGGGACTGGACGCCAGCCTGCTGCCTGAGCAGCATCGGGCGGTGCTGGCCGGCGCTTCGCTAACTGGCCTGGTGGATCCCTTGTCGCGCCTGGTCGCGGCCGGGGCGCTGCTGCGGGCGGGGCGCATCACGCCGGGCGATATCGATGCCGCGGTGGAGACGGCGTCGGAGCAGGGCTGGCGGCGGTCCTTGCTGGCCTGGCTTGGTGTGCAGGAAAAGCGGGCGCAGGCGGCGGGGGATGCGGCGGCGCTGGAGCGCATTCGCAGGCGGATGGTGCTGGTATCGGAAGGCTGAAATCTGTCGGCGTAATCAGGTATCGCGCCGCTTCGACGAGCGCCGCAGTATCGCCAGGATAACGAAGGCAAACACCGCGCTGACGATGGCCGACGCCTCGCGCCCCATGCCGGCGGCGACGCCGATCGCGGCCGTGGTCCACACGCTGGCGGCCGTCGTCAGGCCGTGGATGTCCTTGTTGTTGTGCTGCTTGAGAATGGCGCCGGCGCCGAGGAAGCCGATACCCGCGGCGACGCCCTGCAGTACGCGTGACACGTCCTCGATCTGCATGCCGGCCTGTACGGGAATCAGGACGAACAGGGCGCAGCCGAGCGAGACCAGCATGTGGGTGCGCAGGCCGGCCGGGGAACCGATCGATTCGCGTTCATAACCGAGCAGCCCGCCCAGCGCCAGCGCCACCAGCAGGCGCAGCACGATGCGCGTGATGTCTTCCGCATCGGCCAGGTCGGAAAATTCGTCCAGCACCGTTGCCCAGATCCTTTCCAGCACGCCTTGTTCTCCTTGGGTTCATGATTGTGAGCATGATGCCATCGGCAAGGACATGACGGCGCCTCTTTGGCGCCGCCGCACTCGGGTGTGCGTACTAGAACTTCAGGTCGTTCAGGGACTTGCCCTCGGCCAGCGCTTCGGTCACCCACTTCGGCTGCCGCCCGCGTCCGCTCCAGGTCTGGGCCGCATCCGCCGGATTGCGGTAGCGCGGCAGCACCGCCGCGCCATCGAGCAGCAGCTGTTCGGTGGCGATGCCCGCGCCCTGCGCCAGTGCCAGGATGCGTTCGCGGGCTTCGTCGACGTCGCGCCGCTGGCGGTCCTGGATGGCCTGGCCGACGTCGAACAGCAAGCCTTTCAGTTCGGCCAGGTTGTAGTCGGAAAGGTCGATCTTCGTCATGGCTCAGGCCGCCTGGTGCAGTGCCAGCGGGCTGGCGGCCATGGCCGGGCGCAGGGCCGGCGGCAGGCGGTTGTGGATGTGGGTGGCGGCGCGCGCTGCCTGGCCGGTCGCCACCGCGATCTGGTTCAGGCCGACGGTGACGTCGCCGATCGCGTACAGGCCCGGCACCGCAGTGGCGCCGTGGCTGTCCACCACCAGTTCCTCGCAGTTTGCGGTTTCTGCGCCCAGCCTGGCGGCCAGGCCGGAGCGCGCGTTCTCGCCCAGCATCGGGTAGAACACGTCGGCCGGGTAGTCCTGGCCGTCGGCCGTGTGCATCACCGGTTTCATCGACGCGTCCAGCGTTACCGACAGCAGCGGCGAATCGATGTAGCGCACGCCGGCGGCGTCCAGGCGGCGCCGGTCTTCGTCGGTGAGGATCGACGCCGGCCCGCGCTCGAACAGGGTGACGTCGGCGCTGAAGGTGCGCATGAACAGGGCGTGGCCGACAGGATTGACTTCGGCGGTGGCGACGGCGATGCGCTTGTCCATCACGTCGAAGCCATCACACACCGGACACAGGCGCACCGAACCGGAGGCGACCGCTTCGCGCCAGTTCTCGACAGGCAGGCCGACGTCGGCCACGCCGGTGGCCAGCATCACCGTGAGGGCGCGGATCTGCGTCGGTTCACCATCAGGCATGTCCCCGGGCAGATAGTCGGCCACGAAATGGCCATCCTCGATGCGCAGGTCGGCGATCTCGCCGGCCATGACCGAGCCGCCGTAGCGCTCCAGCTGGGCGGTCAGGTTGCCGAGCAGGGTGTGGCCGGGCACGCCTTCGGGAAATCCGGGATAGTTGTGCGAGACCGGGATCAGGCGCAGTCGGCTGTTGCCCTTGTCGACCACGGCGACGTTGCGGGTGAAGCGGCGCAGGTAGATGGCCGCCGTCAGGCCGCCGGGGCCGCCGCCGATGATCAGGGTATCGTAGACATGAGGTAGGGTTGCCATGCTTGCATTATCCGCAAGCCGCCGCTACTCGTCCTATCGGCGCGCCACCCGCGCCAGGGTCGGACCCGGCTTACAGCTTATGGCTGGGTTCAGTGGTTGTGCGTCTCGGGCTGCAGCGTCACGTGGTCGATGCCATGCTTATCGAGCAGCATGGCCTTGACCGCATGCAGCACTTCGGGCCAGCGGCCCATGTCGTCGATCTGCAGGTGGCCGATCAGGGCAGGCTCGCCGGGCGACATGTCCCACACGTGCAGATCGTGCACCGACATCACGCCCGGCACCATGGCCAGGTCGGCGCCCACTTCCAGGTAGTCGATCTGGGCCGGTACGCCTTCCATCAGGAAGTGGTACGACTCGCGCAGGATGCCGGCGGTGGAGCGCAGGATCAGCATCGACACGAAAATCGACAGGATCGGGTCGATCCGCACCCAGCCGGTGAAGTGGATGATGGCGCCGGCAGCGATCGCCGCGATCGAGCCGAGCAAGTCGCCGAGCACGTTGACGAGCGCGGCGCGGGTGTTGATGCTCTGCTCGCCGCGCGACAGCACCCATGCCACCAGGATATTGATGCCGGCGCCGATCGAGGCGATCACGAACACGGTGGAGCCACCGACGCCTTCCGGGTGCATCAGGCGCTTGCCGGCTTCGTAGACGATCCAGCACACCAGCAGCAGCATCGCCAGGCTGTTGACGAAGGCGGCCAGCGCCTCGGCGCGCACGAAGCCGAAGGAATGGCGCGCCGATGGCGGGCGCCTTGCGATGAATTGGGCCATCAGGGCCAGGCCGAGGGCGGCGGCGTCGGTGGCCATGTGGCCGGCATCGGAAATCAGGGCCAGCGAGTTCGACATGACGCCGCTGACCGCTTCGATCACGGCGAACAGCAGGGTCAGCCCGAGCGCGATCGCCAGCGCTCCCTGGCTGCGGCCCTCGATGGTGTGGGCGTGCCGGGCATCGCCGTCGAGGTGGGCGTGCAGATGGGCAGAAGAGGAGGGCTGCTGGGACATGGGACGTAAGGTGTAATAAGAATAAACAGCGCGAAGTATACATCTAGGGTGGGCTCCCCGAGCCCACCAATATGGCGGCGGCAGCCGGGCTCGAACTCATCAATTCATGCGTGCCTTGCATAAGCGCCGCCAACTCCCTATAATGCGGACACACGGGCGGTTAGTTCAGCTGGTTAGAATACTTGGTCGACATCCAAGGGGTCGCAGATTCGAATTCTGCACCGCCCACCAGAATATCCATGACATTGCGGGAAACCTCGGTTTTCCGCTGTTGTCGCAGTTGTTGTCAGTAAGAGCGAGAAAGGCACAAACGGTTATGACACCGCGAACTACAACCTGGTTGTGGGGGAATCGCTAGACGCGGTACGGTGTTCTTTTGCCTGTCAAGGTCAAAACGCTAGACAACAACACTGAAGAAAACGCGCCTGGTGCGCGTTTTTTTTCGTCCAGACATTTTCCGTTTCATTTTATTTAACTCATTCACTTATCACGCGGGCCCGACAGGGCGCCGACAAGGAGATCAAGATGCTGAACGTGCGACTCCCCGACGGCTCCAGCCGTCAATTCGAAGGACCGGTCACGGTGGCCCAGGTGGCGCAGAACATTGCCCCCAGCCTGGCCAAGGCCGCGCTGGCCGGCAAGGTCAACGGTAAAGTGGTCGATACTTCCTTCCTGATCGAGTCCGATGCCGATCTGGCGATCGTCACCGACCGTGACCCGGAAGGCCTGGACGTCATCCGCCACTCGACCGCCCACCTGCTGGCCTATGCGGTGAAGGAATTGTTCCCGGAAGCCCAGGTCACCATCGGCCCGACCATCGAAAACGGCTTCTATTACGACTTCTCGTACAAGCGCCCGTTCACTCCGGAAGACCTGGCCGCGATCGAAAAGAAAATGGCGGAAATCGCCAGGAAGGACGAGCCGGTCACCCGCAAGGTGCTGCCGCGCGACGAGGCCGTTGCCTATTTCAAATCGATCGGCGAAGCCTACAAGGCCGAGATCATCGCCTCGATCCCGGCCAATGAAGACGTGTCGCTGTATTCGGAAGGCGGTTTCACCGACCTGTGCCGCGGCCCGCACGTGCCCTCGACCGGCAAGCTGAAGGTCTTCAAGCTGATGAAGCTGGCCGGTGCCTACTGGCGCGGCGATGCCAAGAACGAGATGCTGCAGCGTATCTATGGCACCGCATGGGCCAGGAAGGAGGACCAGGAACAATACCTGCACATGCTGGAGGAAGCCGAAAAGCGCGACCACCGCAAGCTCGGCAAGCAGCTCGACTTCTTCCACTTCCAGGACGAAGCCCCGGGCCTGATCTTCTGGCACCCGAAAGGCTGGACCATCTGGCAGCAGGTCGAGCAGTACATGCGCAAGACCTATCAGGACACCGGCTACAACGAAGTCAAGGCGCCGCAAATCCTGGACGTCACCCTCTGGCAAAAAACCGGTCACTGGGACAATTATCGCGACAATATGTTCACGACCGATTCCGAGAATCGTTCGTACGCACTGAAGCCGATGAATTGCCCCGGCCACGTGCAGATCTATAACGCCGGCATGAAGAGTTATCGCGACCTGCCGCTGCGCTACGGCGAGTTCGGCCAGTGCCACCGCAACGAATCGTCGGGCGCACTGCACGGCCTGATGCGCGTGCGCGGCTTCACGCAGGACGACGGCCATGTGTTCTGTACCGAAGAGCAGATCGCTCCGGAGGTGGTCGCCTTTCACGCGCAGGCAATGAAGGTCTATGAGGACTTTGGCTTCGACAACATCGATGTCAAGATCGCGCTGCGTCCGGAAAACCGCATCGGTGCCGACGAAGTCTGGGACCAGGCCGAAGAAGCGCTGCGTTCGGCGCTGCGCGGCTGCGGCGTGGAATGGACCGAGCTGCCGGGCGAGGGGGCCTTCTATGGTCCGAAGATCGAGTACCACCTGAAGGATAGCCTCGGCCGTCCGTGGCAGGTCGGCACCATGCAGGTCGACTTCTCGATGCCGGGCCGCCTCGGCGCCGAATATGTCGCGGAAGACAATACTCGCAAGGTGCCGGTGATGCTGCACCGCGCGATCGTCGGTTCGATGGAACGTTTCATCGGCATCTTGATCGAGAACTATGCGGGTGCCTTGCCGCTGTGGCTGGCGCCGGTCCAGGTGTCGATCTTGAACATTTCTGATGCGCAAGCTGACTACGTGAAACAAGTCGAAGCGCGCCTGAAGGCGGCCGGTTTGCGTGTTCACGCTGATTTGCGGAACGAGAAGATTACCTATAAAATTCGTGAGCATTCCGTCCAAAAACTGCCATACATCCTTGTTGTCGGCGATAAAGAGCGGGATGCCAACACTGTGGCCGTTCGCGCGCGCGGCAACATCGACCTGGGCGTAATGTCCGTCGATGCGCTGCTGGAACGCCTCCTGGGCGAGGTGGCATCCAAGGCGAAGTGAGATCCTCCGCCTTGAGGAACGGCCGAACATAATCAACTACCAAAGGACACAAAATAGCTACTGACAAGTCTTCAAATCGCATCAATGGCGAAATCAACCACCCGGAAATGCGTCTGAACGGTGTGGACAACGAGCCGCTGGGCATTGTGAGCCTGGCCGAGGCGTTTCGTCTGGCTGAGGAAGCAAACGTCGACCTGGTGGAAATCGCGCCGAATGCGGTTCCGCCGGTCTGCCGCCTCATGGATTACGGCAAGTTCAAGTACTCCGAGCAGAAGAAGCAGCACGAAGCGAAGCTGAAGCAGAAGATCATCCAGGTCAAGGAAATCAAGTTCCGTCCGGGTACGGACGAGGGTGACTACAGCATCAAGCTGCGCAACCTGATCAAGTTCCTGGAAGAGGGTGACAAGACCAAGATCACCCTGCGTTTCCGTGGCCGCGAGATGGCCCACCAGGACATCGGCCAGCGCATGCTGGAGCGACTGCGTGGCGACCTCGAGCCGTATGGCGTGGTCGAGCAGTTCCCGAAACTGGAAGGGCGCCAGATGATCATGGTCGTCGGTCCGAAGAAGAAGAAATAAGCTTCGTCGCGCCACGGCTTGCCGTGATGATTTGATTGAGCAGGGCCGGTGACGGGCCGCAGGCGATCCTGCGTTCCGTCACCGGCCTGTTCCATTTGCGGATCGCCCTGCTGTTGTTTCGTTTTGTGGCTACACCGCAAAACAAAACCATGCTAAAATCTGCGGTTCTCGTATTCAACAATACGAGATGCAACACTGTAGTGGACTCGCTTCCGCTGCATAAACAAGTGAAAGCAGGCATCCAAGAGCAGCGTTGCTGCCACCTGCAATCCTGTTACATATGAGGCTGCCTCTAAAGGGCAGATGACTATGCCTAAAATGAAAACCAAAAGCTCCGCGAAAAAGCGTTTTCGCGTGCGTCCGGGTGGAACCGTCAAATCGGGTATGGCGTTCAAGCGTCACATCCTGACCAAGAAGACCACCAAGAACAAGCGCCAGCTGCGCGGCACCCGCAACATCAATGCGTCGGACGTGACCAGCGTCTACCGCATGATGCCGTCTGCTTAATCTCACACTAAGGAGCTAATATGCCTAGAGTTAAACGTGGGGTTACAGCACGTGCCCGTCACAAGAAGGTTCTTGCACTCGCCAAGGGCTACCGCGGCCGCCGCAGCAAGGTATTCCGTATTGCCAAGCAAGCAGTCATGCGCGCTGGCCAGTACGCTTACCGCGACCGCCGCAACAAGAAGCGCGTTTTCCGCGCACTGTGGATCACCCGTATCAACGCGGCGTCGCGTTCGCACGGCATGACCTACAGCGTATTCATGAACGGCCTGAAGAAAGCCGCGATTGAACTGGACCGTAAAGTCCTGGCCGACATGGCTGTCAACGACAAGCCGGCATTTGCCGCTATCGTGAACACCGTCAAGGCACAAGTCGCCGCTGCTTAAGCTGAGCGATCTATAGCGCCGCAGCGATGCGGCGCAAAAAGGACGGGGCAAAGGTTTCACGACCGATGCCCTGTTTTTGTTTCTGGCGCCTCCCGCCCTCAAAATAGGAAAAGAACAAGCATGGATCTCGCAAACCCCGCGCTGGAACAACTCGTCGCCGCCGCTCAGTCCGACTTTGGCGCAGCACAAGACGCTGCCGCGCTGGAAAACGCAAAAGCGAAATACCTGGGCAAGACCGGCCAGGTCACCGAACTGATGAAGGGCCTCGGCAAGCTCGACCCGGACCAGCGCAAGGCGCAGGGCTCTCTCATCAACACCGCCAAAGAAAAAATCGAACAGGCGTTGACTGCCCGCCGTGAGGACCTCGCGAATGCCCAGCTGATGGCGCGCCTGAACGCGGAAGCCATCGACGTCACGCTGCCCGGCCGCGGCCGCGGCACTGGCGGCATCCACCCGGTGATGCGCACCTGGGAGCGGGTCGAACAGATCTTCCGCTCGATCGGCTTCGACGTCGCCGACGGCCCCGAAATCGAGACCGACTGGACCAATTTCACTGCACTCAACAGCCCGGAAAACCACCCGGCCCGTTCGATGCAGGACACCTTCTATATCGAAGGCAGTGACAGCACCGGCAAGCCGCTGCTGCTGCGCACCCATACCAGCCCGATGCAGGTGCGTTATGCGCGCACGCATACGCCACCCATCAAGGTGATCGCCCCGGGCCGCACCTACCGCGTCGACAGCGATGCGACCCACTCGCCGATGTTCCACCAGGTCGAAGGCCTGTGGATCGGCGAAGACATCAGTTTTGCCGATCTGAAGGGCGTCTACCTGAACTTCGTGAAGGCCTTCTTCGAGACCGACGATCTGCAGGTGCGTTTCCGTCCGTCCTACTTCCCGTTCACCGAACCGTCGGCCGAGATCGACATCGCCTTCGGCGCCGGTCCGCTGAAGGGCCGCTGGCTGGAAGTGTCGGGCGCCGGCCAGGTGCACCCGACCGTGGTGCGCAACTTCGGCCTGGATCCGGAAAAATTCATCGGTTTCGCGTTCGGCTCCGGCCTCGAGCGCCTGACCATGCTGCGTTATGGCATCAACGATTTGCGTCTGTTCTATGAGGGAGATCTCCGCTTCCTCAAGCAATTTAACTAAGAAGAACAACGCAAACCAATAAGGCAAAAAGATATGCAATTCTCCGAAAACTGGCTCCGTTCCATGGTCGATCCGAAGATGAATTCGGATGAACTCTCCCACCTGCTCACCATGTCCGGCCTCGAGGTCGAGGAAGTCGAAGCGGTCGCACCGCCGTTTGCCAACGTGGTCGTGGCCGAGGTCAAGGAAGTGGCCAAGCATCCGAACGCCGACCGCCTGAACGTGTGCCAGGTCGACGTCGGCACCGGCACGCTCCTGAACATCGTCTGCGGTGCCCCGAACGTGCGCGCCGGCATGAAGGCGATCTGCGCCAAGGCCGGCGCCGTGCTGCCGCCGGGTGCGGACGGCAAGCCTTTCGAGATCAAGGTCGGCAAGCTGCGCGGCGTGGAATCCCAGGGCATGATGTGCTCGGCGAAGGAGCTGAAGATTTCGGAAGAGAGCAGCGGCCTGATGGAGCTGCCGGAAGACGCGCCGGTGGGCCAGAGCATCCGCGACTACCTCGGCCTGGACGACCTGAAATTCACCATCAAGCTGACCCCGAACAAGGCGGACTGCCTGTCGGTGCTGGGCGTGGCGCGTGAAGTGTCGGCACTGACCGGCTCGGCCCTTAGCCTGCCGGCCTTGCGCACCGTCGCTGTCGATAGCGATGAAATCCTGCCCGCCAAAATCTCGGCGCCGGACCTGTGCGGCCGTTTCACCGGCCGCGTGATCCGCGGCTTGAATGCGAAGGCGGCGACGCCGGAATGGATGAAGCGCCGCCTGGAACGCTCGGGCCAGCGCTCGGTGTCGGCGCTGGTCGACATTTCGAACTACGTCATGCTGGAAGTCGGACGTCCCTCGCACGTGTTCGACCTGGCGAAAATCCACGGCAGCATCGATGTTCGCTGGGGCAAGAAGGGCGAGTCCCTGAAACTCCTGAACGGCAACACCGTCGAGGTCGACGAGTGGGTCGGCGTCATCGCCGACGACAAGGAAATCGAATCGCTGGCCGGCATCATGGGCGGCGACTCGACCGCCGTCACGCTGGACACGACCGATATCTATCTGGAAGCGGCCTTCTGGTGGCCGAACGCGATCCAGGGCCGCGCGCGCCGCTACAACTTCTCGACCGATGCCGCCCACCGCTTCGAGCGTGGCGTCGATTACGCGACCACGGTCGAGCATATCGAGCGCATCACCACGCTGATCGTCGAGATCTGCGGCACGCCTGACACGAAAGTCGGCCCGGTCGACGACCAGGTCGCCAATCTGCCGGAGCGCAAGCCGGTGAGCCTGCGCACCGCGCGCGCCGCCAAGGTCATCGGCGTGGCGATCACCGACGAGATGATCGCCGACATCTTCACGCGCCTGCAGCTGCCGTTTACGCAAGAAACCGGTCTGTTCCACGTGACCGCGCCCTCGTATCGCTTCGATATCGAGATCGAGGAGGACCTGATCGAGGAAGTCGCGCGCGTGTACGGCTTCGAGAACATCCCGACCCTGCCGCCGGTCGCCCCGAGTGCCATGCTGATCGAGCCGGAGAATACGCGTTCGCTGTTCGCGATCCGGCACCAGCTGGCCGATCTCGGCTACCAGGAAGTCGTCAACATGAGCTTCGTCGAACAGCAGTGGGAAGCGGACTTCGCCGCCAACCAGGACCCGATCCGCCTGCAGAACCCGATCGCCAGCCAGATGAGCGTGATGCGTTCCTCGCTGGTCGGCAGCCTGATCGCCAATGTCCGCTATAACCTGAACCGCAAGGCGGGCCGCGTGCGCGTGTTCGAGATCGGCGCCGTCTTCAAGCGCAACAGCGCCGTGCAGGATGGCCCGCTGGCGGTGGCTGGCTTCGAGCAGCCAAAGCGCGTGGCGGCAATTGCCTACGGTCCGGCTGCGGAAGAACAATGGGGCTTGCCGACCCGTGCGGTCGACTTCTTCGACATCAAGGCCGACCTGGAAGCGCTGTGCGCACCGCGCCGGGTCCGCTTTGCCAGGATGGAGCATCCGGCCCTGCATCCGGGCCGCTGCGCCTCGGTCGAGATCGATGGCAGGGAGGTCGGCTTCATCGGCGAACTGCATCCGCGCTGGCAGCAGAAGTACGACCTGCCGCAGGCGCCGGTCCTGTTCGAAGTCGATGCCGAGATCTTGCGCCAGCGCGCGCTGCCGCGCTACAGCGAGATTTCCAGGTTCCCGGGCGCGACGCGCGACCTCGCGCTGGTGGTCAAGCAAGACGTGCCGGCCCAGGCGCTGCTCGACGCATTCGATGCCGAGCTGAGGTCCAATCCAGTTGGGAAACTCGTGCAAGCCGTTGTTTTATTTGATGAATATCGCGGCAAAGGTTTGGAACAAGACGAAAAAAGTCTTGCGTTCCGCTTTGGCTTGCAAGATACTCAATCGACGTTGCAAGACGACGCGGTCGATGCCATCATGGCCGCGCTCGCTGCTGCGGCACAACAAAAACACGGCGCAAAACTACGCGCCTAAATAGAAGGGCGACATGCCTAACGGGGGCCCCCGGCCCCCATCCAAAACTGTACAAGGTAGGGCTTAAAATTAACAATAACGACGTTGATTCCGCCGTACTCCAGGAAGCGCTGCACGCGGACCTGCATCGTGCGATGCATGTCGCGCGAGTGCGTCAGGAAGCGGAAAAAGCATTGCCGACCTTGACCAAGGCCGAGCTTGCCGAGCTGCTGTTCGAGCAGGTCGGATTGAACAAGCGCGAAGCCAAGGACATGGTCGAGACGTTCTTCGACGAAATCCGCAATGCGCTGGAGCGCGGCGAAGCGGTGAAGCTGTCCGGCTTCGGCAACTTCCAGCTGCGCGACAAGCCGCAGCGTCCTGGGCGCAATCCGAAAACCGGAGAAGAAATTCCCATCACGGCACGCCGTGTCGTGACCTTCCATGCCAGCCAGAAGCTGAAAGGCATGGTCGAGGAGGCGGGCCCGTCCAGTTCGGGGTCGTCTTCTCTGGCGCGCGCCGCCTGAGTCCTGCCTGCATTGTCACCGAGTTCCTGTCCAAGTAAACCATGACTGACCGACCGAACAAGACTGAACTGACCGTGCTGCCGCCGATTCCGGCCAAGCGTTATTTCACGATTGGTGAAGTCAGCGAATTGTGCGGGGTCAAGCCGCATGTGTTGCGCTACTGGGAGCAGGAATTTACCCAACTTAAGCCTGTCAAACGTCGTGGAAACCGCCGTTATTACCAGCACCACGAGGTGCTGTTGATCCGGCGGATCCGCGAGCTGCTGTATGAACAGGGATTCACCATCAGCGGGGCCCGCAACCGTCTCGACGGCCGCGGCGGCCCGCTCGATGAGGCCGAGGCAGTGCCCGAGACGCCGCAGGTGCCGACACTCTCGCCGGACCAGCTGCGCGACGAGCTGCACGCCATCCTTGCCGTGCTGCGGGGCGGTCCGCAGGCAGCCTGACCGGCTTGCCGCCATCCGGCCGATGCGCCTCGCTGACACCGTCGGTCGTGGTGTCCAGAAGGCTGTCGGATAAATAATCGCCGGAGAGAGCGAGTAAGCCGACTCAGGCATTCGTGCTCCTGTTGTTCTGCACCCCGGAGGTGCTAGAATGTCACTTGCGAATTTTGCTGACTCAAGCGCATGACCTACACGGGGCGTGAGGTGTCAGCCTCGGCTCTTTCCTGTACCAGGAAAAATCTAAGGGAAGACAATGATACGCGTTGCCATTTGTGACGATCACCAGATAGTTCGAGCAGGTTTCAAGCAGATTTTTTCGTCGTCGGGCGATTTCGAAGTCGTCGCCGAAGGCGCAACCGGGCGTGAAGCCCTCGATATCGCACGTCGTGAAATTTGCGACGTCCTGCTGCTCGATATTGCCATGCCCGACCAGAGCGGCATCGATATCCTGCGCACCATCCGCCAGGGCCAGCCCAATCTGCCGGTATTGATCCTTTCCGGTTATCCGGCCCAGCAATATGCGCTGAATTTGTTCAAGATGGGCGCCAACGGCTATCTGAACAAGGAATGCGATGCCGACGAACTCAAGACGGCCGTGCGTACGGTGTTCCAGGGCCGCCGCTACGTGAGTTCGCAGGTTGGCGAACTGCTGGCCCAGAGCTTCGACCGCGACCCGAACACGGCGCTGCATACCGAGTTGTCGGACCGCGAGTTCCAGGTCTTCCTGCGCCTGGCCAAGGGCGCGACCGTGTCGGACATCGGCAATGCCTTGTCGCTGTCGATCAAGACGGTATCCACCTACCGTACCCGTATCATGGAAAAAATGGGGCTCCAGTCGAACAGCGACCTGACCTATTACGCCATGAAGAACAACCTGCTCGACTGAGCAGAAGAGGGCGGCAAGCCGCTGCCCGCCTATCCGCATTACCGCCGGCGTGCTTCCATGCCGGCAATCCCTTCCGCTTTCCCCATTCCTGTGTTTCCTTGCCATTAAGCTGACCTGCATACTTTCCAATGTGTAAGTTTACGTAAGGAATTGTTTCTTTCCTGTGGTCCTCATGCCACAATTTGACTGTCTCGTTCGTTTGCATGCTTACGGGAAATTTTCATCGGTCTATAATGGATCGGACAGTCAATACTGGCAAAGGACACCCGAGGATGTATTTCACCACCGACCCCAAGTTCCGGCCGGTACGCAGCCTTCCGTTGTACCAGACGCTGCTGTGCGTGGTGTGCGTCCTCTTCCTCGTACTCAACGGCGTCAGCCTGGTGCGTAACCTGGATGGCCTGAATTCCGCCAACCTGCGTCAAGCCCGCGCCGACCGCGTGTCGGGCCGTCTCCAATACCTGAACCTGCTCGTCACGGATGCCGAAAGCGGCATGCGTGGCTATTTCCTTTCCGGCTCCGACACTTACCTGGGTCCGCTGCGCACCGCGCAACGCGAGCTGAATGGCGAGTTCGAGACCCTGAACGGCTTGCTGGCCGACGATCCGTCGCAGCTGAAGAACCTGGGCCAGTTGCGTACCCTCGTCACGCGCCGCCTCGGGCTGATGAGCCAAGCGCTGGAGGTCTACCGCCATGGCGGCCTGCGCGACATCGTGGCCATCATGGGTACCCAGGAAGACAGCCGGCAAATGGACGAGATCCGTCTGCAGGTCGTGATCATGACCGGCGAACAGAACGAATTGCTGGCCGCACGCGGCGCCGCCTTCTACCAGCAGGTGCGGCGGGCCGCACTGCTCGGCATCGGCATCAACATCGCTGCGCTGGCCGTGCTGATCCTGTTCTACAACCTGATCCGGCGCAGCTTCCGCCTGCGTTTGCAGGCCGAGCGCGCCTTGCAGCAGACCAATGACGGCCTGGAGAACGTGGTGGCGGCGCGTACCGAGCAATTGTCCGTGCTGTCGCGTCACTTGATCCGCGTGTCGGAAGAAGAAAAGGCGCGCCTGGCGCGGGAGTTGCACGACGAGATGGGTGCCAACCTGACGGCGATCGGCATGCATCTGACCAGCGTCGGCACGCAACTCAAGGATAGCCACCCGGAGCAGGCCGATGCCCTGGCGCGCGCCCGCGCCACCCTGGTCGACACCGTGGAACTGAAGCGGCGCATCATCGAAGACCTGCGCCCCAGCCTGCTCGATAACATGGGCTTGTCGGCCGCGCTGGAAAGCTATTGCGAGGATTTCTGCCGCGCCACCGGTGTCGACTGCGAAGCCTTGATCGAGCGCGAGGTCGACCGTGCCGCGCCGATGCAGGCGATTGCGCTGTTCCGCATTACACAGGAGTCCCTGAATAATGTCGCCAAGTACGCCAAGGCACGCCACGTGGTGGTGCACCTGGCGATCGAGGGTGAGGCGCTGGTGCTGGAAGTCAGCGACGATGGCGTCGGTATTCCGCCGGATGCGATGCGGCGTCCGAAGTCGCATGGCTTGCTGGGCATGCGCGAGCGTGCGCTGCTGCTGGGAGGAAGCCTGAAGGTGGACCGTGGCGTGAACGGCATCGGCACCAGTGTGCATGCGCTGGTGCCCCTGGTCACCCCGGGTGCGGAAACGGATGCCGGGCAGGCGGGCAAGCCGGTGCTGGCACTGGTCGAAAAGACGGCGATGGAGGATACGGAGATCGGGCAGGCGGGGACGGAACAGGCAGTAAGCCGGAACGCTGCTTTCGTGCAATCGATCGGGCGGGAGCCCTTGCAGCGAGCCGTCCGGGCCGGCTGAACGTCCAGGTGATGCTGGACGGCCAGCGCGGCCGGAGGACAATCAGAACATCAGAGAATCAGCGTGCGACGTCCATCAACAGGCGGTCGTATTCGCTCTTGGCGACCTTGTAGCATTCGCCGGCATAGTCTTCCAGGCCCTGGCGGTTCAGCACGGTGATGTTGCCGCGGCGGTACTGGATCAGGCCTTCGTCCTGCAGTTTGCCGGCGGCAGCGGTGATGCTTTCGCGACGCACGCCCAGCATGATCGAGATCAGTTCCTGGGTCACTTTCAATTCGTTGCTCGGCGAACGGTCCAGGCGGTCCAGCAGCCAGCGGCACAGTTTCTGTTCGATCGAGCTGTGACGGCCGCCGACGGCGTTCTGGGCCATCTGGGCGAACAGGGCATTGGTGTAACGCATCAGCAGCTGGGGCAGGGCGCCGCCCTTGTTGAAGGCGTCGCGCAGGAATTGGGTCTTGAGGCGGTAGCCGTAGCCGGCGCTCTGGACCACGGCGCCGCAGGTAGCGCGCTCGCCCATGAACAGGGACACGCCGACGGCCCCTTCGTGGCCGACCACGGCGATTTCGGTGGTCGCACCGTCTTCCATCACGTACAGCAGCGAGACGATGGCGGTGGTCGGGAAGTAGACGTATTCGAGTTTGCTGCCGTATTCAAACAGCTCTTTGCCGAAAGGCAGCGGTACCAGTTCCAGATGTTCGAACAGGCTTTCCAGATCCGGGCGCGGCAGGGCTGCCAGCAGCTCGTTCTGTTGGGTGCCGCTATAGCTGACAACCGGGCGGGACGCCGTTTTCAGTTCTTCCGACGTGGTCGGGATCTGGGTCAGCGACTTCTTTTGCGCAGCAGCACCAAGTTGAGCGTTGTTCATTTTTTGTCCTCTTTATCTCTGTCTTACATCAGGGGCGATTGCTTGGATGGGTTTCCTCATCGCGATGTTTGAAGATTAACGGTTAAGTATGTTGGCGAACATAAGACTGGCTGTCGCCCCCCTGTAGGTCCCTTGCATGATGTCTTGTCAGTCCAGTCCTACTGGAGAGAAATGCCGAAAACACCTGTTTTCAGACCTTGCACGCGGGATTCGAGGTAGTTTTTTACGTCCTGGGCGATCCGCCGGGGCCAAAAACAGTGCGATTCCGACACAGTTCCTACTGTCGAGCTGGCAGACGCGGATATTGCGCATGAAGAGTCAGCCCGGCAGCCGCGTTCTCCCTCTGGTAAATCGTTTGCCGGAGCATGCGGACGCAGTCGCCAATCAGTTCACACAAGTTGCCCCGCAATCGGTAAAATCGAGAGTTTTGCAAGCGCCGCGAAGGCGAGACCATGTCCAACGAAACCGCAGCCCTCACTCCAGACAATCAAGACGCCGGCGCCACCGTCGCCGACGCCAAACCGGCGGCCCTGATCGCCCGCGAAGTCACGCGCCGCCGCACTTTCGGCATCATTTCCCACCCGGACGCGGGTAAGACCACGCTGACTGAAAAGTTGCTTCTGTTCTCGGGTGCGATCCAGCTGGCGGGTACCGTCAAGGGCCGCAAGAGCGGCCGCCATGCGACCTCGGACTGGATGGACATCGAGAAGCAGCGCGGCATTTCGGTGGCCTCGTCCGTGATGCAGTTCGACTTCCGCGACCACGTCATCAACCTGCTGGACACCCCGGGCCACCAGGACTTTTCCGAAGATACCTACCGCGTGCTGACCGCGGTCGACTCTGCCCTGATGGTGATCGACGCCGCCAAGGGCGTGGAAGAACAGACGATCAAGCTGCTGGAAGTCTGCCGCATGCGCGACACGCCGATCGTCACCTTCATGAACAAGATGGACCGCGAAACGCGCGACCCGCTGGAACTGCTGGACGAAGTCGAATCGGTGCTGAAGATCGAATGCGCGCCGGTGACCTGGCCGATCGGCATGGGCAAGAACTTCCGCGGCGTCTACCACCTGCTGAATGACGAAGTCATGCTGTTCAAGGCCGGCGAGGAAAAGGCCGACGGCGCCTACGAGGTCATCAAGGGCATCGACAATCCGAAGCTGGCCGAGATGTTCCCGCTCGAGATGGACCAGCTCAAGATGGAAGTGGAACTGGTGCATGGCGCCTCGCATCCCTTCGACCTGGAGCGTTTCCTGGCCGGCGTGCAGACCCCGGTGTTCTTCGGCTCAGCCATCAACAACTTCGGCGTGCGCGAGATCCTGTCGGCGCTGGTGGAATGGGCTCCGGCCCCGCGCGAACGCGACGCCACCGTGCGCGCCGTCAAGCCCGACGAGCAGCCGTTCTCGGGCTTCGTCTTCAAGATCCAGGCCAATATGGACCCGGCCCACCGCGACCGCATCGCCTTCCTGCGCGTGTGCTCGGGCCGCTTCGAAAAGGGCATGAAGGTCAAGCACCTGCGGCTCGGAAGAGAGGTGAAGTTGTCGTCGGTGGTGACCTTCATGGCCTCCTCTCGCGAGCAGGTGGAAGAAGCTTATGCCGGCGACATTATCGGCCTGCCGAACCACGGCAACATGCAGATCGGCGACAGTTTCTCGGAAGGCGAAGTGCTGACCTTTACCGGCATCCCGTACTTTGCGCCTGACCTGTTCCGCAACGTGCGCATCCGCAACCCACTGAAGATGAAGCAGCTCCACAAGGGCTTGCAGCAGTTGGGCGAAGAGGGCGCGGTGCAGGTGTTCAAGCCGGTGCTGGGTAGCGAACTGATCCTGGGTGCCGTGGGCGTGCTGCAGTTCGAGGTGGTGGCGAGCCGCCTGCTGAACGAATACGGCGTGGATGCCGTCTTCGAAGGCTCCAGCATCAGCAGCGCGCGCTGGGTGTCGAGCGAGGACAAGAAGGCGCTGTCCGACTTCGAAACCGCGCTGGCACCGAACGTCGCCTACGACGCTGCCGGCAACCTGGCCTACCTGGCCACGTCGGGCGTCAACCTGCGCCTGACCCAGGAACGCTGGCCGAAGCTGCAGTTCCACGCCACGCGCGAGCACGCGGCCAGGCTGGATTAAACTGCTGAACGACGGATGGCAGGGTGGACTGCGGAGCCGACTAGCCGACTAGCCGTCCGCGTCCACGCCTGCGAACCACGCTTCCAATACGCTGCCGATCCAGCTCACCAGGAACACGACGCCGCTGATCGTCACCGACAGCGGCGTCGGCGCATTCGCGATCTGCGCTTCCAGCGCCGCCGGATCCAGCGCCACGCGGCCTGACAGCACCTGGTCGGCCAGCGCCGAGGCCTGCTCCATCGAGTGACTCAGGTACACCCATCCCCCCGCCGCCGCCAGCACGGCAAACACCAGCGCACGCGAACGGCGCCCCGCGTAATACTGCCCGGCACCGGGAAATACCAGCGCCGACAACAGCGCCGCCACAAACTTCGACTTCATCCGTGCTCCTTGTTCATGCATTGACCCAACACAAACGGGGCCATGCGCTACAGCGTAGATTCATTAAATGCATGCCGGAAATATGGCTTGGCGACATCGTTGACAGGGGAGGAAACCATGACGCTCGCATCCCGCCTATTCATTATCCAAGGCCGCGCCCGCGGCACTGACCAAGCTGCGTGGAGCCTCGGCTGAGATGCGCGCCAGTATGTTATCGCGGCTGCGGATCGGCCCAAAACTGCTGCTCGCGCCTGGCGTCGCGCTGGTACTGCTGATCCTGCTGTCCTGCGGCGCCTATTATGCGATGGTACGCCAGAACAACTCGCTCGACACCATTGTCCAGCAGCGTGCCCCGCACATGCGTGCCACCGCCGAACTGGCGGCGTCAAGCCAGCGTGCGCACGCGCAAGCCTACCAGGTGCTGACCTGGATCAGCGGCAGCTTCCCGCGCAGCCGCGTGGAACCGCTGGCGCGCGACGTGCAGATCCAGCATGCGGCCGTCGAACGCGGCTTTGCCAGCCTGGCGCGCCTGACCGGCGACAGCCCGGACGAGCATCGCTACGTCGAGCAGGCGCGGCACGCCTGGAGCGTGTATGTGGCGGCGGTGCGCGACGTCATCGAGATCGCGCAGCTCGACCAGTCGATCAGCGCCAACGCCATGTCCAAGGCCGAGCGTGCGTTCGCGACCGTGTCGCAGCGCCTGGCCGAACTGTCGCAGCGCGAGCAGGAGCTGTCGGAACAAGCCTCGAAAGGCGCCGAGGATGACTTCAAGACCGTATCGACGCTGATGCCGATCGTGATCGCGCTGTCGATCGCGGCCGCGCTGGCGATCACGATGGCGGTGCGGCGTTCGCTGCTGGCCGAAGTGAATGCGATCGAGTCGGCCCTGAGCGGCCTGGCCAGCGGCGACCTGACCGTCAAGCCGCGTGTGTATGGCAAGGATGAGATCGCCGACACCTCGCGCGCGCTGGATGCCAGCATCCGCAGCCTGAATGGCCTGCTGCGCACCATCCTCGATTCGGCGCGCTCGATCGGCTCGTCCTCGCGCGAGATCGCGCTGGGCCGCGCCGGATTGCCGCCGCGCGCCGGCGTGCGCGCCTCGCTCGAGCAAACCGCCGCCTCGATGCAGGAACTGGCGGACGCGATCAGCCGCACCGCCGACAGCGCCCAGCAAGCCAACCGCCTGACCGAGAGCGCTTCCCAGGCGGCCCAGCAGGGCAATACCGTCGTGCACCGGCTGGTGACGACGCTTGAGAACGTACGCCGCAGCACCAGCCGCCTGGAAGAGCTGGGCGACACCATCGAGACCACGCTCGGCCGGGCCGGCATGCTGGCCCTGAACGCCGCCGTCGAAGCGGCGCAGAGCGGCGAGGGCGGCCAGAGCTTCGCCCAGGCGGCGTGCGACATCCGCGCCCTGGCACAGCGCGCCGCGCTGGCCGCGCACGAGGCGCGCGAACTGGCGCAGCAATCGGTGGCGACGATCGAGAGCGGCAGCGCCTGGGCCCTCGACGCCGGCACCAGCATGGCCGACCTGGCCAGTTCGGTGCAGGAAGTGGGCGACATCGTCAACCGTATCGAATCCGCCAGCGCTGAACGGGTGCAGGAACTGGCCGGCGTCAACCAGGCCATCGTGCGGATGGACGAGATGACCCAGCAGGGTTCGCGTATGGTGGAGGAGGCGGCGATGGCGGCGCGCAGCCTGCAGCAGCAGGCCCTGACGCTGTCGCGCGCGGTGGCGGCCTTCCGGCTGGATGAGGCGATGCATGGGCCCGAGAACACGGCCCAGGGCGTGCACGACCTGCGCCACCGCATCGACGGTAAACAGAACGGCCCCGCCGAACCGCCGGACCGGCGGCCGGGCGGGGCCGGGCATCCTTATTTGCGGCTGGCGGCAAGCCGCGGGCAGAGCAGATCGACCAGCTAGCGTCAAAACCGCTTTTTGTCAGCCCCGGAACCGCATTGGTCAGCCTCAAAACCGTCGCCCCCGCGAAGGCGGGGGCGACGTGCTGATGCAGCGGGCCAGGTTCAGGCGCTCCCGGCCCGCGAGCCTTCCTTATTCGTAATCGCTGATCGGCGCACAACCGCAGAACAGGTTACGGTCCCCATACGCATTGTCCGCACGGCCAACCGGCGGCCAGTACTTCTTCTTGCGCAGCGACGGCACCGGGAAGGCGGCCACTTCGCGCGTATAGGTGTGCTGCCAGTCGTCGGCGGTGACCACTTCCGCCGTGTGCGGCGCGCCCTTCAGTGGGTTGTCCATGCGGTCGTACTCGCCGCGCTCGACCTTCACGATCTCGGCATGGATGGTGATCATCGCCTCGATGAAGCGGTCCAGCTCCACCTTCGCTTCCGACTCGGTCGGCTCGATCATCAGCGTGCCCGGCACCGGGAAGCTCATGGTCGGGGCGTGGAAGCCGAAGTCCATCAGGCGCTTGGCCACGTCTTCGTTGCTGATGCCGGTGGCATCCTGCAGCGGACGCAGGTCGATGATGCACTCGTGCGCCACCAGGCCGTCGTGGCCGGTGTACAGCACCGGATAGTGCGGTGCCAGACGGCGTGCAATGTAGTTGGCGTTCAGGATCGCCATCTCGGTCGCCGCGGTCAGTCCATCGGCGCCCATCATTGCGATGTACATCCACGAAATCGGCAGGATCGAGGCCGAGCCGTAAGGGGCGGCGCTGACCGCGCCGATGCCTTGCTCGTCGCGCGAATAGCCGGTCGAGGCCTGGTTCGGCAGGAAGGGCACCAGGTGGGCCGCAACCGCCACAGGGCCGACGCCCGGTCCGCCGCCGCCGTGCGGGATGCAGAAGGTCTTGTGCAGGTTCAGGTGGCTGACGTCGCCGCCGAACAGGCCCGGACCGGCCACGCCGACCAGCGCATTCATGTTGGCGCCATCGACGTAGACCTGGCCGCCGTGCGCATGCACGATCTCGCACAGTTCCTTGATGCCTTCCTCGAACACGCCGTGGGTCGACGGGTAGGTGACCATCACGCAGGCCAGGTTGGCGCTGTGCTGCTCGGCCTTCTTCTTCAGGTCGGCCAGGTCGACGTTGCCGTTTTCGTCGCAGGCAGTCACCACCACCTGCATGCCGACCATGTTGGCCGATGCCGGGTTGGTGCCGTGCGCCGAGGACGGGATCAGGCAGATGTTGCGGTGGCCTTCGCCGCGCGACTCGTGGTACTTCTTGATGATCAGGAGGCCCGCGTACTCGCCCTGGGAACCGGCGT